>Ga0307512_10000130_pt1 | contig 96988 bp, 95 predicted proteins | sample 14_EM_MG_FD_200267 | JGI IMG/M metagenome (GOLD analysis project Ga0307512, IMG submission 200267) | Populus trichocarpa ectomycorrhiza microbial communities from riparian zone in the Pacific Northwest, United States - 14_EM | ecosystem: Host-associated > Plants > Roots > Unclassified | place...
AGTCGTAACAAGACGTATATATCGGATGAACAACTGCACGCAATGGAGCTCTGTATTTACCATGGTATTAAGGTTCAAGTTGAGGGTTTAGATGGTGAACGCATATCTCAGATGTGTCGATGCACAGAAAGCCAGAGCTGGCGCGGAGGGGATCGACGGAATGACTGGGTGTGGGTAAAGCAACTCCCGGGGAGGTGTAATGGCGCGCTGAATGGGCGTCTCCCGTGGCAACTGCAACGACTATTCAACATCAAACTCCAAAACGAGGATGGAGCTTGCGTTGAGTTCTGGTTAGCCCTGGCGCTTACCACAATACCTGAAAACTCGGGTAACTTGGATCCAGTCTCGAAATTTGTACAAGTGAGAAAAGCACCGGCAGCCGTTGCTTTGCAAGTTTTCAGCATAGGAAATATTGTCGGCTGCGCACACGTAATTCCAGAGATAGCTACTAGTAGTAAGACAGGAGACAGACGGAACGAGCGATGGATTGTCAATAGCCACATAGATCTGGCGACTTGGAATGATGTGTATAATTGGTAAAGAGAGAAATGTATTTTGCGCGCAGGTAGAAGGAACACGAGGAGAGATATTCGCAGCGTCACCCATTGCATTGCAATCCCGATGCAAGCGCGTACCCAATGAACCCATTTCGACGTATTGTCACAGTTGGCCACAACGCGAGAGTGATCGTTTACAATGGGAGAACGACAGAACGCGAAGAGACAGTGAAAGAGAGATCGGAGGGCGATATACAACGCGACGGGTTGAATTGACACCGGGCGCGGAGCAATCCGCCACCGGGGTGTCTCTGACGGCTCTGACGGAGCACGTCCACCCTGACGGAGCCATTCCGCCCGAATCAAATTTTTTTTTGCTGATGTCCTGCTTTTGCTTAATTGCAGTCCCTGCGTCTTCAACTCACAGTCTCGTGACAGTGGTCTCTCTATCCACATAATCCTTGATCCATTTCTCCTTCTCTCTGTTGCTTGAGACGTGAGTTTCTCGTCGTTTCCCTGCCGCCAGCTTCTTTGTAGATCGCAAACTGCGCAACGCTCCACCGGCTCAGACCAGTTCTGCTTCCAGGCTGCTCATGCCTTCATTCGCTCGATGACATCGTCGCGTGGAGTGCTTTGTCGATTTGCCGTATTTGCCTGCGCACAGTGGTAAAAGGTTCCTTTTTGGAGCATTGACCATTGTATTTTCGGTTGACTTTGTTGATGCACGAGATGTTGGATGTTTCAAGATATGGACCACATAGAGGCAAGCTGCGTCTGTTGTGTCGAGGTTGGTACACTTAATCGACTTGAACAACGCAAAATCTAGGTTTTGAGCATCACTCCATTGGGAATGGCAAAGCTAACCGTACATCATGACATGATGTTTAGCGTCTGTTCGATGCAAGATCGTGGGGATTTCTTGAGCCAAACATCAACCGACGTCCTGTCCGTCAAGGGATGTACCATTTGTATCTCACCAACACGAGATTTCGGCGGTCGTTCACTGTAATTTATCCTTGTAAACACACAAACAACATTGGACGGACTTGGTGCAAATTGCAGGACGGTTGGCAATCTGTGCAACCAGCAGCTATACGCAACAGGATTCATCTTGTGTAGAACGAGCATGTTGGCTGTTACGCAATCCATTTTGACTTGAAGCTAACTATAAATTCCTCAGGACTTCCCACTTCGTTTCGTTATCATCATCTCTTCACTTCCACAGCAGGAAATCATGGTACCACGAACACTTCTGCGTGGTGAGAGTGGAACAGAATTGAGCGGAACGACGGGCGCATCATCCAATACACCACCTGCTGAGACCCAACTACAATGCTGACACCGCTTAGTTCACCGCGACACTGCAAATGCAGCCACCAGAAATATGACCCTGGACACTCGGTTAAAGATTGTCCGTATAACTGGAAGCAGCAAGAATAAGAAGGAGCACCCGATCAGATGTAACTGTAGTCATATCGAGGTACATGGCTGTCAACTGATGATATGACATACAGCTGGTGAATGTAGCGAGCAGTGGTACCAATTTATAGCTGCCCATAATGGGAAACCTCCATGGTTGACCAAAGCGATTGACCGCACAGTCTGCGAAATCGAACATCATGAAGTTGTCCGCGCCGGGATTTTCGCGGACGAATTTTGTGATAAGAATCCCCGAGAGTGGACCAAACAGGCTTTAACCACCTTAGAGGATGCTACTGAAGCGTATATGGTAGAGGTAATAGCCGAATCTGATATGTAGATGCAGAAACTAATCTCCTCTAGGTTTTCAACATGTCTGCAACTATGGCAAGGCAAGGAGGTCGGGTACAGCTAGAACAGTCCGACATGCACCTTGCCCTGAATATGGCCAAACTGGGCAAAGGAGGGTTTTCGCACACTGCAATAGAGGAAATGCAATTCCTAATCAAAAAACCTCGGGCTGAAGTTCGAGAAGAGAAGATGCGGGGAGTTTAGTTTCCTGTGTGTAAAATGGTGAGGGCTGCAATGGAAAGACACCTGGCTATGCTTCGGGACAATCAGATGGATGGCTGCCTTCCTTGCCACAATGGGACAGCACAGAATCCCCAGACGCGCTGGAGACGCAGAGGCATGGGTGCACCTCCACCAGTGCGACTCAGGCAGCCAACACCACAAATGATGCCACATCCACCAGGAGTGCCACCTGTTCCATCTGGTGACAATGAGGCAGCTCACATATCCGAAATCGAAGGTGTGCCACCTGGATATGTGTATATACATACTCCCCTTCCCAGCGCTCATTTTTTCATTCTTGATTCATATGCCAAGGATTGCAAGCATGATAAAGATTTTAATCCAGATTTGCTGACTGATGAAGGAACATCCACTGGTTAGTACACTATCTGGTGTGTGGTAATGCAGCTGACATTCATTTTGCAGACAACAGCAGCCTATTGAGAGAACCTGACAGTAAAGATGAGCATTGATCGAATGCAACATGATGTTTGAGTTTATTATTATCTACAATCAGCGAACACTTCAAAGTATATTTTAAAGGATATAATTATATGAATTATCAAAGAACAATGTATTGATGAAGGAGAAAGTACATGAAGACGGTACAAAGGCTGCCAAAACACCATTAACGATATATCAGGCCAAATCACATTATAAGATATTGTGGATACGCCCATCGCAAAATGAACATCAACGGAGCATCAACAATTTTTGGTCTTGTAAGTGAGGTAATTCAGAAGTGATTTGGTTGTTACTATGCATAATCAAAGTATTGGCAGCCTTTATTGGGAAAAGAGATAGAGCCACATTCCCTGCCCCATCATGAGGATGAGCGTCAATGGAGCGTCAATGATTCTTGGCCTTCCATCATGGGTAATCAAAGCGCGATACGTCGGCTTTTGTGTATATACAATGTTTTGACAGTTTTTCTAAGCTAAAACAGTCATGAACTCTTCATTGCATCATTGAAAATGAAATAAGTTGTTACCGTCCGGGAGGCTATCGCGGAAACATCACTTGCTTGTCCGCCTAGAGAGGCTGCCAATTCCTCCTGAATAGAGGTTTGCAATCAAGCGCCACTTAGATTACCCAAGATGCAAGACCTTAAATCGTTGACGCTCATTTGACACTCATTTTCAAGATGGTGCAGGGAGCATGTCGCTTCTTCTTTTGCCTATAAAGGAGGCCAATACCTCAGTTATGACTATCTGCAACCAATGCCCGCTCAGATTACCCAGGATGCAAGACCTGAAATTGTTGATGCTCCGTTGATGCTCATTTCCACGATTTGGCAGGGAGCGTTTCTGTATAATTTTTGATCACAAAGGCGGCCAGTACAACAAAAAAGAACAACAACGTACCATCGTTAATATTTTACGATCAACAGTAGGATTTCTGAATGCAACCATAAAGAGAATAACCCGAGATGCAAAGCCAGAGATTCAACCCGACGGGTCTAGCCAAACCCGGCCAAACCTGCGGGTTAACGGGTACAGGGCCTGGTTTGGGAGGGTCTGGAACCGAACCAAACCGTTTTTCCGGTCGAAACCCAGACCGCTGGCAGCTTACCCGGACCCGTTGCTAATACTCGACATCCCCATAATCTTAATTAAAACAGAGGTTAAACATCATGTCATGTTGTATGGTTAGCTTCACTATGTCCAATGTAGTGACGGTCAGAAAGCAGATTTTTCTTTGTTCAAGTTGATCAAATGTATCAACCTTGACATTAGAGATGCAGCTTGCCTACATGTGGTCCATATCTTGCAACATCCAACATCTTGCCTCACAACAAAGTTAACACAACATTCAATGGTGAATGCTTTGAAAGGTAACATTTTGCCACTTCCAGCGGGCAAACACAGCAAATTGACAAAGCAATCCACCCCACAATGTTTTCAAGTGAATGAAGGCAATAGTGACTTGGAAGCAGAAGAGGACTGAGCCTGAGGAGCATTGTGCAGCTTGCGATCTAAAAAGAAGTTTCTGGAGCAGAACAGGCGTGAAACGAACTTTGTGAGCAACGAAGAGAAAGAGCAATGGACCTGTAGTTATGTGGATAGAGAAAGCACTGTGGTAAGAAAGTAAGTTGAAGACTGACAGACAGCAATTATGCATGAGCAGGAAGATATGCAAAATGCTGAACACGCAAGATGGACAACTAGAAAGCCTGAAAAAACATATATGGAGATGTTGAATGCTATCAGAGAAAGTCTGAGCAATCTTGCAAGTTCCGACAATGAGGAGGATGGGGAAGACGAGACAGATGATAAAGAAGATATCTAGCTGGCCAAGCTGAGCTAAGATAACGCACCTGGCTGGGCGACGGGCACAATCTCCAAAACCGTAATGCAGCGCATGGAGGGTTTTAGGCAGAAGCAAATGCGGATTGATGAATTGACGCATCCAGGAAGGTGGGATGTGGCCCAGTACCTCCGTGAGAGAGATATGAAGTATGGGACACCTGAACTGAAGATGCTGGCTGTCGTTAAGCCGCAAACTGACAAGGTTGCAATCTCACCCCACCGACTACAGTTGGAGAGCTCATGGAGCCTCTTGATATCATCCTCGGAATATCGCGAATGCTGGGTATGACTTTTCCACCCGGGAGTAGTCATATGATGCTAGGTTCCTGGCGACAATGGTCACACAAATGTGTACCATCTCTCCTGCCTGATGGAACGCCCGATTCATCACCTATCTCGAAATCGAAGCCTGTTGAGCCTGTATACTTTCGCCCCAGCATATAGCCATCCTAGCCGATTACCATATAGAAATCGGATTCAGGCGGATATATCACGACGGCTCCTGCCTCGCTGGAGCAACAGAAAGCCACAAATCTGTTTTCCACGACATAGCTCTTTGAAAGACATTGTGTGTACCCATTGTGCTATGTGTCTGCGTTCTCTAGAATTCAGTAACAAAATTGTGAGGTAAGATAATTCGTCTGTGCATGTGCAAAAGTCACATGGCCCACATGAAGATTCAAGACTCCAAATCACGTTGATAGACGACCGATACACTGGATATCATGTTGCTTGTTATGCTTATGTGAGAAAGCATTAGCTAAAATAGCGACGAAATTTACAAAGAAAATCCAAGTAAGTGATGTCATACATGTCACAGATGGAGCGGTCAATGCACAATGCTAACCTGGATGAATGATGACCGTCTTGCTGCATTCATCCATGCATCCAAGTGCATAACTGTCTGCTCAGACCTCGTGCACATGGTCAAGATGTTTAAAATTGCTTATGGTCGGTCATGGAAATCGAGGAGTAGGAACTCGATCAGGCATGGTCAGGAAGTTGTGCTATATATATCGAAAACGAGTGGATCGATCCAAATCCTGTTAGTTGCCTGCCGAAAGTGCCTAAACGTGATGGGTCCACATCATTGATCGCTCAGAAAACATGTACTGTGGTGGCTCAGAAATCGAGGGGCCTCGAAGCTTTTGGATGCAAATGATTCTACATGGAAATGATACATTGGCTGTCAATAATGATTGTATACATTATGCGTACAATTGTTGAGAATCCAATGACTGTTAGTATGGCTTCAAGGTGAGCCTCAATGGAGCATCAACGATGTTTAGATTTACCCATTTGGCAATCAAAGAGCTGCATACTCTCATCCTTTGAAAGTGGACATATCGGTGGTCTTGATAGGTAGCAAGAGAAGCGACATTCTCATTGCCCAATCAGAGAAATGAGCGTCAATGGAGCATCAACAATTTTTGGTCTTGCATCGTAGACAATCATGGGGTTGTGCAATGCCATTAACCCGTAATTGCAGTAATGGCCGCCTTCATCGGCAACAATGCTAGTGACCATATCGCTATTGCCTCGTAAAAATTCGCGTCAATGGAGCGTCAATGATTTTTGGTCTTGGATCGTATATTATCAGCAAAATGTATTTTGGTCACTGGAAGACTCCAGGAGTGTCTGAGAGGATGTGGAGTGTAAACTTGGATGTGTCAATTTCAGGAGACTATCAGACCGTAGGAGGGAATTCCGGCCGGCCATCAGCGTAACTGAGATCTCTGATGACCGGTACAGGAGTACCATGGGAGTGATTGTGATAAGTTCTGGAACACCTTGGAGCGCCGGAGAGAACTTTGGGTGCACCTGGGAGCACCTGGGAGTGCCGGCGAGAAGTCAAGGCGCGCCAGCGACATGTCTGATTGCGCCGACGACAAGCCTCATAGTGCCGGCGACAAGTCTAGGTGCAGCAGCGACAAGTCTGGGTGCGCCAACGACCAGCCTTGGAGCGCTGGCGACAAGTCTAGAAGCACCTCAAATCACAGTAGAGCAGTCTGAGAAAAACGTCTTGTTTGGGAACGCTGCTAGTGCACCTGGAAATCATAGCTACTACTTATCGTTCAACGATTGTTAACCCTCATGTATTCTGTTTGCATTCTCATCTATGTATCTATGTATCTATATAGCTACCCATCTACACACGGTATATCTGGACCGCCTGCAGGCGGTGCTTGAGAGCAATTCGAGGTGCAACTGGAAATGACGATCGAGTGAACTCAGAGATACACTCCAAGGCCGTGATCGAGCGAGGTTTGAGATGCACTTGGAGGCCGTGATCGAGCGAGTTTGGACATACACTTGGAGGCTGAGATCGAGCGAGTTGGGAGATGCACTTGGAGGCCATGATCGAGCGAGTTTAGAGATACACTTGGAGGATGCAATCGAGCAAATTTGGAGATGCACTTTGAGGCCGTGATTGTGCGACCTTGGAGGCAGGAATCCAGCGAGATTGGAGGTATACTTGGAGGCTGTGATTGAGCGAGTTTAGAGATTCACTTGGAAGATGTGATCGAGCGAATTTGGAGATGCACTTTGAGGCCGTGATCGAGCGAGTTTGGAGATGCACTTGGTGGCAATGATCATGTGAACTTGGAGGCCGTAATCGAGCGAGTTTGGAGATGCAGTTGGAGGCTGTGATTGAGCGAGTTTGGAGATGCACTTGGAGGCCGTGATCGAGCGAGATTGGACGAGTACTTGGAGGTGCTCCATGGATGGCGCGCTGGGTGCTGAGACTCTATTAAGCAGTTAGTTAACTCGCAACCGTGGGAATGTGAAAATGTGACTTTACTTTTGAGCTCTCACGGAGAGCTGGCCGATGGCGGTCGATGGTGTAGGGAGGTCTGCCGGAAGCTGAAGCTACATCAGCAAAAATTAAATCTCCTCCATTGTTTTTATTTAGTTTATTGTACCCACAAACTCAAAAATATGAAATCGAGGTTTCCCTGAAATATGGCATTGCTTTACTGTTCCAGAGTGTTCTTTGAGTCGTCGCGATGCTGTTTTCAAGCGCCATGACCAATGTACCCACGCTTGCGAATGTGACAACGAGCACTTGAGGAACGGTTCACACTGCCTTAGAGTTAGCAACAGGTCCAGGTAACCCGCCAGCGGTCCGGGTTTGGACCGCAAAAACGGGTCAGTTCGGTTCCAGAACTGTCCAAAAACCCTACCTGCAGACTCTTGGCAGGCCAAACACGGACCCGTACCCGTCAATCTGTTGGTTTCGCCGGGTTTGCCCACACCCTTCGGTTCCAATCTCCGGTTCTGCGTTTCGGGTTTCACATTTATGGTCACATTCAGATATGCGACAGTTAATCTTAAAATATTGACCTTGGTATGTTACGGTTCATTTTCGACGTATTAGCCGCCTTGATGTGCAAAACAAGAATACTCAAGCGCCCAACTACATCCTGAAAATGAGCGTCAACAGAGCGTCAAGGATATTTGGTCTTGCATCTTCGGTAATATGAGTGGTGCGTTAGCACAAACATCCATTAGGAAGGATATAACAGCCTTTATAGGAAGATATGTACAGGATATTCTAGCCACCTCCTCCGGGACAGTAACAACTTATTTCATTTACAGAGCTACCACTCAGTATTCTTGAGCCTTTTAGAGTATATTAACAGTCAAAACAATATATATTGACAATAACCGCCACATCGCGCTGTGATTAACCATGATGGAAGGCCAACAATCATTGACACTCTGTTGACGCTCATTTTGAAGATGGGGCAGGAAGCGTTTCACTTTCACTTTTGCCTATAAAGGCAGTCAATAATCAGTTTATGACAATGTGCAACCCGTCACCCCCCAGATTACCCATGATACATGACCAACAATTGTTGACGCTCCGTTGATGCTCATTTTCATGAAGGGGCATGGAGGGTATTGTAATCTGTTTTGCCTATAAAGCCAGCAAAAAATTCCTGTATGACTGAATACACCCTATCGGAGGTGTCATTTCCCAGGATGCATGACCAAAAATTGTTGACGCTCCGTTGACGCTCATTCTCATGATGGGGCATGGAGGGTATTGCAATCTGTTTTGCCTATAAAGGCAGCCAAAAATTCCTTTATGACTAAATACACCCTATCGGAGGTGTCATTTCGCAGGAAGCATGACCAAAAATCGTTGACGCTCCATTGACGCTCATTTTCATGATGGGGCATGGAGGGTATTGCAATCTGTTTTGCCTAGAAAGGCAGCCAAGAATTCCTTTATGACTGAATACACCCTATGGGAGGTGTCATTTCCCAAGACACATGACCAAAAATTGTCGACGCTCCGTTGACGCTCATTTTCACAATGGGGCAGGGAGGGTATTGCTATCTGTTTTGCCTATAAAGGCAGCCAAAAATCCCTTTATGACTAACTACAACCTATCGGAGGTGTGATTTCCCAGGACACATGATCAAAAATCGTTGACGCTCCATTGACGCTCATTTTCATGATGGGGTAGGGAGGGTATTGCTATCTGTTTTGCATACAAAGGCGGCCAAAAATTCTTTTGTGACTGACTACAACCTATCGGAGATGTGATTTTCCAGGACGCATGACCAAAAATCGTTGATGCTCCATTGAAGCTCATTTTGCCATGGCTGTATCCCCAATATGCAATCATGTATTTTGGTACAGTCCATCATTCGCATTGTTTTGGCTGCCTTTCTGGCGTTTTCATTTACATTCTTCTTGATCACTACATTGTTCTTTAATAATACATAGATATATATGATAATAATCTCCAAAATCCCGTGTCTTTCGGTCAATGCTCGTCATCAGTTGCAGGATCGCTCAATCTGCTGCTTTTGTCTTCAAAATGAATGTTAGCCGCATTACCACACAACAGGTAGTGTAGTAACCATCATCAGTCAGCATATCTGGATCAAAATCAGTATCGTGCTTGGTATCCTCATCATCTTCGGAAAATTCCGCCCATGGTTGAGCTGTATGCGAATACGTATATCCGGCCGGCAAATTGACGATTTCGGATGGTCGAGCTCCGGATGTGTTACCGGTTGGGGCGGGTGGCGTGCTGGGCGGAGGTGGAGTTGGCTCTGGAGTCCGCACTCTGCATCGGGCGGGAGAAGGTGCACCTGTTTCTTTGTGTTTCCAGCATGTCTGTGGATTCTTTGCGGTGCCATTTTGGCAAGGAAGGCAGCCGGACGTTTGGTTATGACGAAGCATTGCCGGGTGTCTTTGTATCGCAGCCTTCACCTTTTAATGCCCGGGAAACTCGACACCCCGCTTCTTCTCTTCTCGGACCTCGGCGCGTGGTTTCATAATGAGATATTTCATTTCCTCAATTGCGGCGCGCCAAAAGGCTTCTTTGGCCATTTTGGCCATATTCAATGCCAGGCGAATGTCGGACTGTTCCAGCTGTACCCGACCTCCTTGTCTTGCCATAGTTGCAGACATGTTGAAAACCTAGAAGACATTAGTTGATTCTTCTAACAATGAAATTCGGCTGTTACCTCTACCATATATGCTTGCGTAGCCTCCTCTAAGGTGATTAAAGCCTGTTTCGTCCACTCACGGGGATGCTTATCAGGAGATCCATCTGGAAGAATCCCACAGCTCACAACATCATGATGTTCAATTTTGCGGACTATGCGGACAAATGCCTTTGTTAACCATGGAGGTTTCCCGTTACAGGAAGCGATGAATTCGTTACGTAGCTCTCTATGTACACCCGCTGAGAGTTATTCAGTTAATTGACCCCCATTTGCCACGATAATGATATAGTCACATCCAACTGCATGCTGCTTCTTGTTTTTGCTGCTGCCAGTCTTGCGGATGATCTTTAATTGTGCATCCTGGGTCATATGTTTGGTCGATGCATTGGCAGCATCGCGGTGAACGAACTTGTGTCTGCGCTCTTGTTGTGTGCCAGGAAGTTCCGTATTTGATGTAGCGCCCGCCAATCTGCCGGTATTTGATCCACTCTGACCTGCCGGAGGTGGCTGTGTATCCATAATGTGCTAGTGGGGAATAGGAGAGGAAGATGATAACGAGAGGAAGTGGGAAGCCCTGAGGACTATATAGTTAGCTTCATGTCAGAATGGAATATATAGCAGCCAACATGAACGTTATGATCAAGATGAATCCTACTGAGTATGGCTGCAAGTTGCAGGGGTTTCCCACCGCCCCGCAATTTGCAATCAGTCGGTCTGATGTTGTCTGTTTGATACCTGGGATCAATTGCAGTGTATAACAGCCAAAATCGCCCAATTGCTGGATATTAATAGGATGTAATTCGAGCGAAAGGACGTCGGCTGATGATTGTCTCAAATTATCCCCGGGATATTACATGAACCTGACACTAACAATCATGTCATGTTGTACGGTTAGCCTCATTATTCCTGATTTATTGACAGTCAAGAGAGCGATTTTGCTTTGTTCGAGATGAGTAAACTTACTAACCTTGACATAAATCTCGCAGCTTGCCTCCATAATGTCCATAACTTGCAACATCCAACATCTCGCCCAACAACAAAGTCCACGAAGACTACAATGGTCAATGCTCCGAAAACAAACTTTTCGCCACTTCCGGCTGGCAGATACGGCAAATCGAAAAGCGGTCTACCCAACGACGTCATCAAGCAAATGACGGCAAGAGCGGCTTGGAGGCAGAGAGAATCCGAGCCCTTGGGGCATTGCGCAGCTTGAGATCCAAAAAGAAGCTTGCGGCGGATAAGCGACAAGAAACGCACTTCTTATGCAATGAAGAGAAAGAGCAATGGATTCAAGATTATGTGGAGAGAGAGACTGCTGGGGCAAGAAAGCGAGTTGAAGATGCAGAGGCCGCAGTTCAACAAGAGCAGGACGATATGACGCATGCTGAAATAGCGGGATTGACGTCCAGAGAGCCAGAAAAGACGTTTGAGGAGATGCTGGTTGCTATCGGAGACAGTCTGAGTGATCTTGCAAGTTCCGACAATGGGGAGGATGGGGAAGAGGAAGATGATGAAGCGACTGAGCAGGGCAATATGAGCGGAGATGACGAACCCAGCCGCGTAATGGGCAAAATCACCAAAACAGTCCAGCAGCGCATGGAGAGATTTCGGCAGAAGCAGATGAAGCTCGACGAATTGACTCAACCGAGATGGGAGGATGCAGCCAACTCCTTTTGTGAATGAGATAGGAAGTACGGCACCACCGAAATGAGGGTTCTGGCCGTCGTCCTGCCGCAAGCAAAGGAATACGCTCCGGCACCTCCACCAGCAACATTTGGAGAGCTGATTGAGAGTCTTGACATTGTCCCCGGAATATCGCACAGGCCGCAAGGGACTTCTCGACCAAGAACTAGTCATATCAGGCAAGGTTCGGTGAAGCCACAGGCTAAATCGAGCATACCTAGTGGTGAGCCAGCTGCAGAGCCCGATTTGTCAATGTTGCTGAAAGAGAATCCAGTTGAACCAATAAGCTTTTACCGCTGCATATAGCCTCCAGCTAATTACCATATAGATATCGGATTCCGACGAAGCGATGGTGACGGCTCCCGCGTCTGCGGAAGAATAGAGGTGCAAACTGTTCTTTTTGATGTCTGATCGCGGTGAAAAGCAAGTTGTTTACCAATTTTGCTACGTGTCAGATCTGGCTTGATTTCAGTGACCAAATTGTGAGACATGATAATTCGTCTGTGCATGTGCAAGGGTCGAACGCACCATGTGAATGTTCTAAAATCCAAATCGGGTTGTAAGACGGCCATCACCATCGGTTTTATTCTGCAAGTGACTGTTAGGGGACAAAGCAAAAGCAATATTAGTGACGGAATGTGCTAAAACAAAATTTAAGTGAGTCATGTCATACATGTCATAGGAAGAGCGGTCAGTGCGTATGACAAATCGATCTGAACAACAGCCGTCATGCCATATTCATCCATGTATTCAACTGCATAACTCTCCGCACAGACCAGGTGCACATGGTTGAGATATTTGAAATTGCTTGTGGTACGTCATGGAAATCGAGGAGAAGGAGCCGGATAAGGAATGGTGAGGAAGTCAAGCTATATTTGCCAAAAACTAGTGAAATGATCTACATGCCGTCAATTGCCAGCCGAAAGCGCAGGAATGTGACAGGGCTAGTCATTTCTCACTCAGATTGTGTAGATAGCAGTTGATCGAAAATTGAGAGGTAACAAAACTCCTGGATGCAAACAATAATACATACAAACGCAATAATGGATGTCATAACTGTGTATTTGATTCGTTGCATACAATTTTAGAGTGTACAAAGGCTGTTTCGATGTGATTAATGTGAGTGTCAATGGAGCGTCAACGATTTTTGGCATTGCGTCATAAGACATCCAGTAGGCAGTGCGGTAACAGGAAGTCATAATCAAACTATCGGCCGCCTTTCTATTGAACAATGGTGATGGCAACATTTCTACTATGTCCTAAAAATGAGCGTCAACAGACCGTCAACAACTTTTGGCCTTGCATCTTGGAAAATGCATGGGGTGCGCGGCGACGTTACCCCATAATCGCGCTATCGGCTGCCTTTCTAGGCAAAAACTCTTGCAACAACATTGCTACTATGTCCTAAAAATGAGCGTCAATGGAGCGTCAATGGCTTTTGGCCTTGTATGATGGAAAATCCTAGGGCTGTGCGGCAGCATGAAGCCATAATCACATTATCAGCTGCCATTCTAGGCAAAAACGGTTGCGACTACATCGCTACTATGTCCTAAAAATGGGCGTCAACGGAGTGTCAACGACTTTTGGCCATGCATCTCGGACAATCCGAGGGCAGTGCGGCGATATCAACATATAATCGAACTATCGGCTGTCTTTGTAGGCTAAAATGCTATTGACGACGTCGTCACTACGCCCTAAAATTGAGCGTCAACGGAGCGTCAACGATTTGAGGCCTTCCATCTTGGAAAATCATGCGGCTATGCGTCTACAATGATCTAGAATCGTACTACCGGCCACCTTTCTAGGCAAATATGCTTCCGACAAGATCGTTACCATGTCCCAAAATGTGCGTCAACGGAGCGTCAACAATTGTTGCACTGGCATCTTGGATAATATAACCGGAATAGAACGCAGATAAACCTCAATGAACCTATCGGCAGCCTTTATTGGCAAAAATGCAAGTGTCGATATCGCGTCCGCCTCCTACAATTGTGCGCCCACGGTGCGTCAAGGCTCTGAACACTACAAAGCAATAACCTGCATTATGCTGTTCCTAGATGCAGGTTTACGCGGTCAGTCATTGCAATCTGTCCTTGTATTCAATGTAACAAATATTCATGCAATGTCTGACTGATCTGAGTATTTTCCTTGTAGCTGTAGAGTCAATATTTAAGAGCCCACAATCTGCTTTACTGCATCGTTATTTTCGGCAGTCTCTCGAGTCGGATTACCCAGCTTTCGAATCTCTACTGCCATGTCGGATACACAATCTTTGAACACCTCATTGCTAGAGGTTATGATGTCTTCCAAAAATGAACGTGTCTTTATTCATGATTTGAGCGACCTTACTTTGCAAATCATCTTTGATGTGTGGTGTGCTTCAATGAATGTAGGCTCAAAGCGGCCTATTGCTTGGAAGAATTCTAGACATGCGCCTTCGTGGCGATTCTATTTGCATTGTGGAATTGAGGAGACCGGCAGCCCTGGCATCATATATATCGTTTGTCATCAAGTTCTTCGCCATCCATCAGGACATGGGACCAGCTCAATGGGGAAACACTTACTGGCTAAAGCTCACATTGCAAAGTTAAACAAATTAACAGAGTCAGAGGTCACTGAATTGACTAGTTCAACGGTGGATGAAACAGCTTTGGCCATCCTGAAGAGGCAAGGCAGTCGTGGAATCACAATAGTAAGTTTGTAGAGGAAAACCATATTTGATATCCAGTTCAATCCATATTGACCGAAATGAAAGACAAAACATTCCAAACTGGCAGATATGGACTTTGAAACTTCTGAATTTCACCAAGACACGTGGAGTCGCTACCTCATGTTAGGCTTTGTTTCGGCACATATTCCATGGAATGGTATATCAAATCTTGAGCTACAACAGTCATATAAGGCATTACTCGATGACATAGTTCTTCTGTCCGCTACCACCCTTAGTAACATTTGCCGGAGGGAATATGCACCAACTGTGGATGCAATTAAGAAGCAATTGCCACTACAAAATAAAGTTAGTTTAGCTTTCGACGGATGGACATCAACAAACAAACTAGCCATAGCGTCAGTCATGACTTACTATATGGATCGAAATTGGGCATTGCGTGAAGTTCTACTTGCTTTCGATGAGGTTAATCGCCTGTTCTGTTCACGTTTTGAAAACAAATTCAGGATGATAGGTTAAGGGCCAACATACTGGAGCAAGGCTAGTTGTTCATTTGAAGGACGTGCTTGATCGTGTTGAGCTTACCGATGGCCGTTGGCTTGGTATTACAACTGATAATGCGACTTCAAACTAGTCGCTGACATGCGAGATGCAATCAACACTTGAGGCCTCTGGAATCGAGTGGCCTGCATTGAGGAACCATATACCGTGCATGTCGCACATCATACAGCTGGCTTTAGGTGCATTCATGAGCAGTCTCGGTGTAAATGGCCGCACCAAATCTTGGGAAGCCCAAGAGCGGGATCAGCAATTTGGCGAGAATGAAAGCATAGACATTGGAAAGAGTCAAAGACTTCGAAAAGAGGGCAATGCTAGAATCTATAATGTGTCGGCCATGAGACTAGGTTTAGCAAAGATAATTGAGAAAGTACGTATTTCATGATATTTTGAAAGTCCTAAAGCTGACCTTCATAAACCAGAGAATGCTTGCTGTATTAATTACGCTAACACCTGGTCGCCGAAATGAGTTCATTGACTGTCAAAGAGCTAAAGTCCGCATTGCAGTACTTCCGATTATGGATGTGAAGACACGTTGGAACTCTACTGTGGAGTTGCTCGAGCGCGCCTTCCACCTATGGGAATTCACCCGTGAGTGGCTTCAAAACCCAAAATTCGCTGAATATCGGCCACTATTCACAACTCAGGATGAATGGACGATTGTCAAGTATGTCGTGGAAGTATTGAGGCCATTTCGATATTGGACCCTTTGGATGTCGAAGAGGCATACAGTCACATTGCATCATGGTATTTCAGTGTACAATGACGTGTTCGATCACATGGATGGCGTGATGCAAGCCTTGGCCAAGAAGAAGACTCAATGGAAGGAAGACTTGTTCTTCGCTGTGAAGTTAGCTCGACAGAAGCTCTCCAAATACTACGCTGAAGTGACTTCGACGATGGGCATGCTCCTGATTTCCGCGCACATCCTTGATCCTATCAGGATGTTGCGATCGTTTAGAAAGTGGGACAAATGAATGGATATTAATCCTGAGGACGAGACATTCTACACTACACAATACCAAGAGGTCTTTCTGAAGTATGTGGTGAATGAATACTGCGCCAAACATCAACGTGTGCCGCTCAATAAACTTGACACGGTACCGAGCAGCAATCCCATCCCCTCTGCAACGGCTTCAGGGTCTTATCAATCATCCTTTGATCGATATAATGTGTCCAGTGATGATGAGGAATACTTAACGCCTAATGATGTGGCTGAGACGACACCCGGACGAAGTGATCGCGCAGCCCGCTCATTGAACGCCGCCAGGCTCTATTTGAATTCGCCTCCTGAAGCACCAAAGAACGGGGGGCAAATCAATCCAAATCTCAATCATTGCCACTCCGACCCAATGGAGATTAGCAGTACATTTTGGATACCGGACATAACTGACTGGTGGCGACAACAGGAGGAAACGCACTCAAAGTACGCCGATCCCTCCAATGTGGCGTGTGACATATTCTTCATCATACCACATGGTGTTGGAGTGGAGGCCAGTTTTTCCCTTGGCCGAGATGATATCGGCTGGAGGCAGTCAAACACCACAGGCGAGACCCTTCAAGGAAAAGTCGTTGTAAGGCAGTTGGCTTGAGCCAATAACAGGATTTTGGCAGGCACTGACTCCGAATTGTATACCCTGAACACAGAAAACGACTCGGAAATGAAGAAAGAGGCGGAGGAAAGGAACCTGCACAGAACGGCCTAGGTTCACAACTTTTTGGAGATGTGGCAGGGCTGCCAAAACCTACGTGCTCCACAGAAGGAATCCCGCGCTCCGAACAAGCAGATGACCGCTGTAGGATACATTTCGGACACGGAAGAGATCGTCAAAGCATCCTGGTCACTCTTTCAACATGATGGTGCGGCTGCATTTAAATTGACAGAAAGATCACCTTTGCCCCCAGCTTTGTCTGCAAAGGATCTCTCTGGAGGGCGAACTCATATCTTGAATGTCCACCGTATTCGGAAAATCAACCGTCATCCAGTCGAAAGCGAGAAGGATAGTACACCTGAAAGCATTTCGGACACTGAAGATTGGCTAAACTGGAATTGCGACTTGGATAATCCAAACGACAGTGAAGAGGATTGCGCAGCGGACGATGACTCCGATATAGAGCACAACAATCGCATTGAGGATCCGGAATGCCCCGAGCAGCAGGATGTGAGCGCCGCGCCAAATGTGCCCGGATTGGTTCGACCGACCCGGACGTTGAAGAGGCAGCCTGCAAAGGTTTCAATGACGGTCAATGCAGCTGAAACGCGGAGAAATATAGGAGGGAGGAAAAAGTAGGATAGAATGCGTCAATGGTTCACAAGCTTTATGTAGCTTGACCGAGAGTTTCAGTTAGAGATATATTATGGGCGAATGGTAAGTAGCTTCTGAATATCTGTTCATCAATAGATGTATTGCAGGCACAATCAATCTTTTGGTATGATACATCATTTTGATTCGTGTGAGAGTGAACAGTGCAAGAAAATGACGCCGCTCGGCTTTGCCACAGGGTTCAGTCTCAATCAAGCAGAAAGCCAACCGGTACAGTCAAATCAAGATGAAAACAATTATGGATGGCAGCAGATGTTAAATGGATAATACAGTAAAATGAGCATCAATGGAGGGTCAACAATTTGTGGTCTTGTAAGTACGGTAATTCACTAGTGCCTTGGTCGTTGTTATGCATAATGGATGTATTGGCAGCTTCTATTGGCAAAAGAGATAGCAGCACGGTCACCGCCCCATTCTCAGCATGAGGGTCAACGGAGCGTCAACGATTTGTAGTCTTGTAAGTACGGTAATTCACCACTGACTTCGTCGTTGTTACGCATAACAGACATATTGGTAGCTTCAATTGGCAAAAGAGATAGCAACACGGTCACCGCCCCATTCTTAGCATGAGGGTCAACAGAGCGTCAACGATTTGTGGTCTTGTAAGTACGGTAATTCAGCAGTGGCTTGGTCGTTGTTATGCATAACGGACGTAATGACAGCTTCTATTGGCAAAAGAGATAGCAACACGGTCACCGCCACATTCTTAGCATGGGCGTCAACGGAGCGTCAATGATTTGTGGTCTTGAAAGTACCGCAATTCACTAGTGACTTGGTTGTTGTTATGCATAACGGACGTATTGGCAGCTTCTATTGGCAAAAGCAATCGCAACACGGTCACCGCCCCATTCTTAGCGTGAGCATCAACGGAGCGTCAACGATTTGTGGTCTTGTATGTACGGTAATTCACCAGTGACTTGGTTGTTGTTATGCATAACAGACGTATTGTCAGCTTCTATTGGCAAAAGAGATTGCAACATGGTCACCGCCCCATTCTTAGCAGGAGTGTCAACGGAGCGTCAACGATTTTTAGCTTTGCATCTTGAGTAAGTTATGTTCCGACTGGTTGCAGCTATCCATTTAAGCCATATTGGCAGCCTTTACTGGCAAGAACAACAGCGCCATGCTCCCTGCAGCATCCTGAAAATGAGTGTCAATGGAGCGTCACCAGTTTTAGGACTTGCATATTTCATAATCAAGGCATCTCGCGGATTTTCGCGTGCATAAATGCATCATTGACTGCCTTGCTAGCCAAAAATACCATATATGGAAGGTGAAACACAGATACCAAATTAATCGATATTGGAAACTGCTCCACATGCAAAAGCTCATCAATGGTTGCTGAAAACTTTATTTTGATAAGATACTATTAACACACTGCAAATACAAGAGCCTTATATGAATCTATAGATGGACCCACTGTGCGACCCGCTGACAACCCGCCTAATTCAGACGGGTTGGGAGTTTACCATGGGACCGAACCCGAGTGGGCAGTTTGGGTTAATTGACAACCCGGACCGTCAATTTAACAACGGTTCGGACCCGCACCCACACCCGAAGTGACAGTCCGGAACCGTTGCTAACACTATGCAGAAGTGGTTCACAATATTTGATTTGTTGATACGAGATCGTCAGTAGCTTACAGTTCGTCGCGGGAGTGTTATGCATCGTCGCGATTATGATTTCACGCATTTCGGATCAGAATTCAGTAAACCATCAGTTCTATTACATTTACTACAATTATGATATATCGACAAAAGCTAGAATAAAATGGCACAAAACGGAAATCCAAAATCCGATCATTGACACCATTCCTAACCTCCAAGCGACATCACACCCTCTACAATCGTACTTCCATCGACTAATCCCATATTCTCAACGCTGGTCATGTTGGTGATGTCGTTGCTGTCGCTGTTGGTGTCGCTGCAGGGGATGGGCTAGCTGTTGCTGGCAATGGCAGGCAGAACAGCTGAGAATCACATACTAGCTTCAGTAGCAGCAACAAAGCTGCTGAGACAATTGAACGAATTGTCGGGCTGCTCTATCAGGTCCTCCGGGAGGTAATGAAGAAAGTCCTCATCAAAGCTGCTCTGATTGTTGTGAGGTTGTGCCATCGCTGGGTGTGTACCAGTTGAGTGGATCCTTCGGCGGATCATGCTGCGGATATTGTCTATCTTTCTGGCTTGAACCTCTGGCGAGGAACAACAAAAATCCGCGTCGAGACAACAAAATACATCTGTGCCTGCATCATTAACCGCATGATTAATGTTTCTTGTATCGCACTTACGTTGTGCTCCACCTCCTGGACCAAGCTCTGGCGGGACCCTCAACTCGCCTGTTTTCCACGCCGACAGACAATGGTGGATGGCAGTCGCGGTGAGGGCGATGAATGTTCGGTTGATTTTATCAATCAATGATCTATCTTTCATTCCCATTTGTCATATGCCATAGAAGTATGTCCAGTGAATAAGATCCACAATTTCAGTCGCTGCAAATCGAAACTTGCACTCCTAAATTGATCGTCAAGACAACGATTACACAAGAAGGGAACTATGAACTTACCTCATCAACATTTGTGGGGCATGAAAACCTGTCCTTGGCCAATAGCCAAGCTACCATTTTCCGGATCTCTGTAGGCGACTGTGTTCGAAATCAGTAAATAGAGTCGATCGAGGTCTTGCAGCGGTATACCATTGCTGCACAGGAGTAAGTAATCTTTGCGAGAGCCTGATGCACAATGTCAGCGATGAAAACCATCGTTGAGATAATTCATTTACCACTGAAATGTTGGCACGTGGTGGGTCTGAGTTTCTCTCGGCTGGATTAATCCTGGCGAGTTCCTCATACCACCAACTATGAATCTGGGTGGACTTCACCGCATTTGTGGCAAAGGGATTCACAAACATCGCATAATTGATAGCTATAGACTTCACACGTGCCATGACCATCGCTGGAACGCCAGAAAGGGTTGTCTAGGCGTGGTATTCTGCGCCGACGATGAGGCATGTCACGTCGTCAACAAAGGGCTCATATCGCCACAGATTTCCCGCTTTCCATGCAACCAATTGCTCACCGGCTTCGTTTGAATCCTTCCTCTAGTGAATCTGTTTATTAGTGGGCGGATTCAATCATTCAAACGCTTAATTGGACATGTTCTTGGTTGCCAGCGGCGCAGGCTCGCGTTCATCCTCCTCCTCCGAGACAATTTGGACCTCCCGATGCTCAGGATGTAGTGGTTACGCCGACGTCGGAGTTGATCGTGTTGCTGCGACTCGTTTTCCAAGTGTTGACGTGAAGTAATGTTTAGATGGCCGTTTGCCCATTGCTTTCTTGCATGGTCGCCGAAAAGGCTTGTCGTCGGATTATGAAATGTCATCTCGACAATCATTGTAATTGTCGGGTTTCGTGCTGGGATCGTCATCATCAAGATCCTCGTTGTGGATAGATCGTCTGCTTCCCCTGGTGCTGGGAGGGAGAGGAGGAGGAGAAGTGCGGCGCCTTCCTGTCATGATATAAAAAGGCAGGGAGTGATAAGTACGAAAACTTAAAGGAGTGACTAAAGGAAATGTGAATAAATGTAGACTAAATGAATTCAAGCATTGTGTAAAGGAAAGAAAGCATTGATATGATTAAAAGCATCGTCGTGATGCGTCTTTTTATCCTGTCGACAATTCAAGGATCTTGGCTTGTCCCGCCACCCACACTTCCAACTCCTTGGATGGATGGGAACTTGGAACTAAGAATGGCAGGTGACAAGCCTGCCGCAGGGATGTTGATTGGCTTCCTTTAAAGAAAATTGTTATCTCAACGAGCTAAAAAGCGTTCGCGTTTCACTAATCATTCGTGCTAACTTCTGCTGCGTGAAGATACCAAACTACCAATTACATGATAGCCATACACGGAGTCCTATTGCTGCCACTATGCCATTCCCAAAAATCAACATCTCAACCATTAATCCCAACATCGTGAACTCTCAACACAGCCCTTCATGCATGAATATGAATGATGTAATAATAACTTACACAAAACACCAAAAAGAGACCCAAAACCTCACCAAAAAACTCCAAATTATCACCCATCCATCCACCACCCAATGTGCCAGAAAAATACCCACCCACAACCCAAATCCTTAAACAACCGTCCAGCCAGTGCATTCCTTCCTCACAACGACTAATTTGCAGCTGGGCGGCTGCTTGTATGCTATCTATTGTCCAAAGAGCCTGCAGCGGGAGGATTCGCAATGCGATTGTGCTGACGTAGCCAAGCCACATCCTTATCAGCAACAACGCTTTGCTCGTAATCGGCAAGGTGACCAAGAGCACGCTTTCGGATGACTTTAAGGTATCGCTGCCGTCTGATAATCCGCTTTTGAATCTTCCATTCAAACTTTTGGAAGCCTGTTTTCGTCGTCAGGAAGCTACTTGGATTTGGGCGCCATGTCTCACCATCATCATCCGATTCCTCCCTGATATCATCGATCATATCCTCGGCTGGAGGTGGGAGGATGTCATCGAGAGGTAACTAGCTGTGGCCACCAAGCATAGGCATCAGGGCACCATCAGTGCCGTCGGCTTGTTGGCCACGATAAATGACGCAAAAACGCCTTGGGTTGCTTAATATCATCGCTGCCTTTACCCATCCGGCAGCATTATTGTTATTGATCATTGGGGTAAAATTACGTGCGCACGGACCACCATCTCCATTACGCTCCTCCAGGTAGCCCCAAACCTCTCGGATTTTCCGGCTGGGGTCTGGCAGACCGGCAATTGCAGCATTCACGATGGACAAAATGGTCGTATCGACGATAGATGTAAGTATCAGAAGTATCGATTCATCATCCCCAGGCCAGTGCCATGAGAATAGCTGAGTATTGTTTTCACCCACCCTCTTCCCACCAATGTCGGGATCCCCATAGGCGATGGAAAAGCAAAATGGCTCGACACAGGAATGGTTCGAGGCGTCGCAACGCACCTTTATCGGCGAAGACCTGTGACCCGAGGTTCCTTTCTCGTCGTCTTCTGGATCTACACATCATCAGGAACAGCAAAAGAAGCATTGGGGCGATGGAATACATACCAACTGGCACCAGTTTCGGCTTCTTAGTCGGGGTTTCTTCGAGCCTATTCATCTTTCGGCAATGGACAACCTCAGCAAACTCGTCCAGTGCTGCCTTGATTTTCTGACCATCGAGGTTAGTCTTGTCTGCCATGTACTGTTTCCACAGCGGCCTTTTAGACTCCAGTTCACTGATTCGAGTAATGCAACGATCGATTAGGAGATCCCATTGCTCGGGGCCGGCGCCTTGCTTGTTGATGATGCTTCTGGACCGGGCAATCTCCCAGAAACGCTCCCTCACTTTATTATCTATTCATTGTGTTGTCAAGCCACCCTTATCCTGCCAAATCCCCATAATCTCTGCCCCCCATTGGCTGACTCCAACACCGGCGTTTTCGGCCCAGACGCGGACTTCAAGAGTCAGCATCTGGATTGTATTAGCATCTGCGACGACTGATTTCGGCAACCACAAAGCATCACATTACATTTTATGTTCTCAATGGTGGTCAATGATTGAGTGGTGGATATTGAATGCTTGTTACTCTAAACAAGCGTCAGGAGTGTTGAATATATCGTCAAGGGTGATGCGATGCGGTAGCAAGGTTGAGGAGGGTGTGTCGAAGGTTCTGGAGATTGTAAGTAAGGTAGGCAGGCAAGGTGAATATATATATGGGCTTGGAGGGTTTTCTTGATCCGGCAACATCATCTTGGCAGCAATTCAGCTAGGAGGCAATTTACTTAGCATCATCTAAGCGCCCTGATTGGTCGACTGAACGCTTAAGTTCATCACAAAGACAACCAAATGCATGCTCCGCATTCATATCGCACTTGGTTGTCCTTGCTCCAGTTCTTGTACCCCACGATGACGTCGCTGAGTCGGTATCTAGGGAGAATGTACGGTTCATGTAAGGTACGAACTTAACATAATGTGACAACCATAAATCAGGCAATGGGCATAGGAGGGTTTTGTGAGGGTGCAAAACAATCACCGTGATGAGCTGAATGCAGATGCGGTATGCTTTTCGAGATCCAAGGGATGTTGAAATTGAGAGAGCGAGTAAACACTGTGCAAACGTGTGAAGGAGGATGAGAGAAATCCTACGAGAGTGGTACGACCCCTAGTTGGAAAGAGTAAAGCGCGGTGCGGCTTTTTCCGAGGACAGCCAGCTTGTAATGGTGTGAGTAGGCAAAAGACCGTCAAGACGCTTCTTAATGTTGTTGCGACAGTTCATTTTGCCAACGAAACATGGTTATTCGTCAACTGTGTCTGTACTGCTCGAAGACGTACTCCTACATCGGTGCTTTCATCTCTCACCTCCGCCGCAACCACAAAGAAAGGATAGTATACGTATCAGCCGAACAACTGCCAGATGATGGTTTTGTGATCAAGCACGATAGTATTCTACTTCCATTCGTTCATGAACCGCATCACGACCCTCGTCTTCACCGTTCGGACATTCATTCCAGCGATGCAGAAGCCGACAGCGAGAATGCGTGTATCGATCCAGAGCAACCTCCAGTTCGGACACGTATTTGTGCTACTCCACACTTGGACAACTGTCCAGCCGCCAAGCCTATTAGTAACGAGTATTTCAATATCTTCGACAATGAAATTGATCTATCGTCACCGTTAGCTTGCGAGGAGGATTATCGATCAGCGCACTGGTGCATCAAGCACAACTTGAGCAGAGCTACTATCACCGAGCTGTTCAGGAACCCTATGATGGCAACTGTCAGCAACTGCACTTCATCCCACACTCTATTCAAACGGTTGAACAAAATGTCCTACGCAATAGGCATCGACACTTGGAAATCCAGCAAAGTGTGTTTGAATCGTTTGGCTGATCCAAACAACCTTCGCGATGATGATTACACACGTTTCTTTTACCGCAATCATTTTGAATGCATTGAGTTCCTCATGCAACAGCCTGCTTTCAGGGAACATATGTCATATGCTCCAGCAAAGTAATTCAATGATGCTGAGGAAGGTATCTACTCAGAGGTGAAATCAAGCGACTGGTGGTGGAATGAACAGGTACATTAGTTGAATCTCATCATAGCTACGATGATTTTGACTACTTTATTAGCTACGGCGGCCGCTTGGAGGTACGATTGTCCCTTTCTTTGGCAGTTCAGACCAGACACATCTTAAAAACTATTCGGGCAACAAGTAGGAATGGCCAGTATATTGGAGTCTTGGAAACATCGACTCGGCGATTAGATCAAAGCCTTCAAATCATGCAAGCATCCTTGTTGCCCTTCTTCGCGTTCCTGCGAAATATCACTTTAAAGGACATGGAAAAACAACTGCCGTGAAGGATCAACAAATCAACAATCGAGAGGTTTTAAGGAAAGTCTTCGAGCTTATTTTTCGTCCTCTCGACGGGCTTTTCAACACAGGAAAGCTTATGCTTTGTGCGGACGGTCGGATGCAGCAATGTCATTCTGTCATCTGTGCTTGGACGGCTGACTACTTCGAAATCATTCGCTTGCACTCACTCAAGCAGCCCCATTACCCTGTGTGTGAAGGACCGAAATCGTCGTTTGGAGAAGGGAATTCATCGTCAGGGCAATTGAGAGACTATCGGCTATAGGCACAAAAAATGATACTCGCGACTCAGGGAGATGAGATGGAGAGACGGGAAGCAAGACAATAACTGGAAGATGGAGCGGTTGGAACCTCAGAAGGCGTCTTCTGGAATATGAAATGCATCTCTCCGACGACTATTATCATACCTGATATTCCTCATACTGTTTATCTTGGTAAGCGTAAGCATTTGATGGACTGGGTAACGTCCTTCCTTGAACAACATTCCAGGATCGACAAATTCAACCAGCTCTGGGCAATGAAGCCTCCATATCCTGGCTTCACTCGATTCAACAAGCCATATAGCCAGGTGACGCAATGGAGTGGTAAGGAGATGAAAGCACTCGGGCGTGTGATTGTTCCAGTTTTCGCGGCGACTCAGTTAAAGCCTTTGGCGAGCCAAAGGATTCCCTTCACAGAAGCCCTGTTGTGCATCAAGAACTTAGTGTATTTTCACCTTATGGCACAGTACCGGTACCATACGGAGGCCACAATGGAGTACCTAGAGAATCTTCCAGAGGAGATTCATCGTCACAAGGATGTTTTCAGTCGATTACACTCCAGTAAATCTACAAAGAAGGTCTGGGAAGCCTTGATAAAGCAGCATACTTTGGACAAACAGGAGGAATGGGAGAGTGACCCCGCGTGGAATGATCTTTCTGCGGCTGCAAAGCGTCGTCGCGTTGATGTGGATACAACGCAGATCGAGTCAGGAATTGCACAACATCTTGTCGACGAATCGGATTTCAACTTTGTGAAGATGCATCTCCTGAACCACTTCTCTGACCATATCCGCCAGCTTGGCAACCTCGTAAATGTAAGCTCTGAACTCCCAGAAAAAGGGATGATGGATCGTAAACAAGCGTACTGACAACCGAATCGTCTCGAGACCGCCTTCCAGATTTTGCGAACGAAAGCCCGAGAGGAGGTGTTTCAGTATTGAGAGCTGAATGCAAACGCTGCAAAACAACATCGCGACCATGATATGCCTCTAACCAAAGCGCCTATCAAGCGCATGATGAAAACCCCTCGACCAGAAATCAAGACCCTTGATGACTTCGCCGAGTTGTGTGCAATGCCAAAAGGGGAGGTACAGAATCACATTGGTTGGTGTTTCAAGAGATTTGCCGACTTCACAGACTACGTCAATCACGATCAGTATTGCAGTTGTCTCAACAATGCAAAATACATTCGGAACAACACAGTAGCAATTTTGCTGACGTCGTTTCAATGCGATGAGCAAGAAGTTCATATAGTTCGTTGCTCTGGGTCCACAAGGTGGAGAAAGCATAAGCCACTAAGAAATGATACAGGGCTTCACTGTATGGGGACGAGTCCAGATAGCCAGTTTAAGTCGACTGCGGGACGCATTCCCGCACGGTTGAAGTGTCTTTTCATCGTTGACGATGCTGAATTGAGCTTTGAAGGGCTTCTTGGCTTGGTTCAGACGTTTGCAACATGGCCGTTACATCAGACTGCTGGTATGGTGATTGTCGAGGAGAGGCATCAACCTCCGATGCAACCCTTGCACGATGGACGCTACCGTCCTAGGCCTCTTTTCGGAGTCGAAACCACTTATATCGTCCCTATCAGCGCGATCCAAGGAGCTGTACACCCTCTTCCGCTGATGCTGCAGCCAGATAGCTCGTGGTGGTACTGGAGCAACACGATTCACTTCAATGCTTTCAATTTGATTTACATGTAGATTAATCGACTTGATGCTCGAAGTAATCGTTGCTGCGATATATAGAAAACTGATATGTTTCCTCTCGGTGTCTGAATTTTTGTAATGGGAGTTGTGCAAGCTTGTGTATAATCGATGTCTCAAGGGATTAAATAGTTGAGAATATTCTTGAAATCAATGGAACAGTTCAAAAAACCATCGAAACGATTAAAATCTAGATGACCAACGTGAAAGAAACAAGTGCAATAAATTAGCTTAAATGACTAAACACGTTTTGAGATGTTACGATGACGCGATCACACATCATTCAACGCTTCGAAGCATGGTGGAAGATTGCAAATATGTTGCTAGGATTGTTTGTGGAGAATGTGGAGAAGGATCGGTGCGTGGGGTCCATTTTTGGAAACCAATTTCACTTTTTGCTGATGTCCATTCAGGGGTCAACTTGTAATCATGAGAATGAAAGGAAGACAAACAATCTTGGGTGGATGCTATACTCAGTGTATGCTGTACTTGGTGTATGCTGTACTCAGTATATGCTGTACTTGGTGTATGCTGTACTCGATGTCAACTGATGATCAGGGCTTGGAGGGATAGAGAGGGATGACTCAATTTTGTGTTCTGCGATGATGGTTGAGTTGTGGACGAGAACGAGAGAGATGGGGGATGAAGATGAGAATGATGTTGAGGCTATGAGCGGATATGAGAAATCAGGGGTACGACTTGCCTGATTGGGTTGGGAAGACCTCGTATCCGTGTATTCCACACCGGATCGGGACTCGTACCTGCTGTATTGCGCATGGTAAATTGACTCGCACACGAAATTCTCTTAAGTCCCAGTTTCTCATGATGATATCCCCCATCTCCTCTCATCTCTCTCTTTCTCGTCCTCAAGTCTACCATCACCTAGGAACACGAAGTTAAGTCATCCCTCTCTATCTCTGGATGCGATGATCAAGAGTTAACACCAAGTACAGCATACACCGAGCACAGCATACACCGAGCACAGCATACACCGAGCACAGCATACACCGTGTAAAGTATACACTGAGTACTGCATCCACTGAGTACTGCATCATCCCAAGATCGACTGTCTCCCGCACCCAGCCAGTCTCTCATCTCTCTGCAGACCATGTTGTACTCAATCCTCTACATTCCCACGATCTCAAGTTAACCAATGAATAGAGTCTCAGCTCCCGTCGCGCCTCCCTCCCGAACTACCGCCTCCAGATTGACCGCCTCCAGATTGACCGCCTCCAAGTACTCCTCCAATCCCGCTCGATTATGGCCTCCAAGTGCATCTCCAAACTTGCTCGATCACAGCCTCCAAGTGTATCTCTAAACTCGCTCAATTACTGCCTCCAAGTTCGTTCAATCACAGCCTCCAAGTGTATCTCCAAACTCGCAGGATTACGACCTCCCAGTGCATCTCCAAACTTGCTCGATTACAGCCTCCGAACTCGCTTGGACTCAGCCTCCAAGTGTATCTCCAAACTCGCTCGATCACGGCCTCCAAGTATATCTCCAAACTCGCTTGATTATGGCCTGCAAGTTAGCACGATCACGGCCACCAAGTGCATCTCCAACTTCGCTCGATCACAGCCTCCAAGTAAATCTTTAAGGAACCATGGTGGGGTTTACCGCGATACAGTGGTAACAGAGGTGGAAAGAGTGACGGGGAGTAAATATTCGGCAGACCCTGGAGTAGATAGGCATCATCTCATTTCCATCTCATCTCATCTTATCATAAAATGAAACTACACACTCTATCTTTCCCCACTGTTGGTCTCCCTCGCATTGTCCGCGATATGGTGGATCCACGCAATTGTGTGGGATTCTCAATGCCGGGTAGTATCATCTCTTCTCACCCAATTCCTATGCTCCTCAAACCAAAACTGCTCTTCCTCATGAATTCTGTTTGGAAGTCGTGAGAGGTGCGGCGGAGTGTTGATGGTGGGCTCTCTGCCTTCTAGCTCCATCATTCCACTGCAACGGCCTCCAAATGGTGCATCTCTGAAAGTTCTCTCAATGGGCGTGGCCTGGTGCTCCACCGATTATGCTCGAGTACCATCTGCGGCCCGATTGACCGTATGTATATATAGAGAGAGACTGAAATAATGCATGCCATATTATAATGTAGCGAATCTTGTGACTGTAACAAAGATGAATATGATAAGACGAAATGCCTTGTGGTTATGTAAGAACCACTGCTGTGAGAATATGGCATCAAGTCTCCCACAGAAGTGCGCAGCGGTCTCGACCGCTCCCGAAGTATCCCACCGAGCTGCGCAGAGGTCTCAGGTTCTCTCGAAGTCTCCCGCAGATCTGCGCAGAGGTCTCAGGAACTCCAAAATTTGACTATCCTAGATGGAGCATCCTGAATGCACCTCCATAACTGCAGGTGTTTTCAGGAGCACCTGAGAATGCTCTTGCAGAGTCTGAGAGCACTTTGCTTAGCTCCAGGGGGGTCTGGGAGTGTCTGGAAGTACTTAGAAGCACTGGTGACATCGCCTGGAGTGTCTGGGAGGATTGCATGTGGCTTCCGGACCGAGTTACATTTTGCTGATGATAATCCAATGGGTGTTCATCGACATTAACCCAGCATCAACGTATTGACTGCCTTTATGGGCAAAAATGGTAGTGGCAATATTACTACCACCTCCTAAACATGAGAGTCAACGGAGAGTCAACAATTTTTGTGGCAGCTCAGTAAGCTACCAAGCAATAAACTGCATTGCATTGTTCCTAAATTGAGGTTTTACTGGTCAGTGTTGTCAATACGTCTTTGAATACAACTTCAAATATACAAATGCAATGTTTCCGAGATCTTACTATATTGTTGCTCTAAGCTGTCGAGTCAATATTTAAGAATCAGCTTTCTACTTAACTATTACTTAACCTTAGTCAGTCTCTCAGGTCCGGATACGCAGCTGTGAAATTGCTACCGTGATCTCGGATTCACTATCTTCCCATGCATCATTACTCGAGGATATGATCTCATCCAAAGATGAACGTGTCTTTATCCACCACATGAGTGACCTTTCTTCACAAATCATATTCGATGCATGGTGGGCCTTAAACAATGTTGGCTGGAAGCAATATATTAATTAGAATAAATCTAGACATGAGCCTTCCTGGAGAGTTTATTTACACTGCAGAATTGAGGCGATCAGCAGCCCTGGCATCATTTGTAACGTTTGTTATTATGTTCTTCACCATCCATCAGAACATGGGACCAGCTCAATGGGGACACACTTGCTGGCAAAAGCGCACATTGCAAAGTTAAACAATTTAACAGAGTCGGAAGTTACTCAATTGACTAGTTCAACGGTTGATGACAAGACTTGGGCCATACTGACGAGGCAAGGAAGTCCAGGAATAATAACTGTAAGTGTGTAAGGGAAATTAATATTTGACATTCAGGTTTTATCTATATTAACTGAACTGACAGACAAAACACTCCAAACTGGCACCTAAGGACTTTCTAACTGCCAAATTTGACCAAGATACCTGGAATCGCTACCTCATGTTAAGATTTGTTTCAGCTCATCTTCCTTGGAACGCTATATCAAACCGCGAGCTATGATGGTCATGTAATGCATAATGATGCGAGTTGGTGCTACTGTCTGGCAGCACTCTAAGCAATATTTGCTGGAAGGAATACTCACTGGCAGTGGATGCAATTAAAAAGCAATTGCCGTCAGGAAATAAAGTTAGTTTAGCTTTAGATGAGTGGACATCTACAAACAAATCAGCCATAACATCAGCCCTTGCTTAGTGTGGGTAGTGTTAGCAACGGTTCCAGACTGTCACTTAGGGTCCCGGTCCGGGTCCAAACTGAACCGTTGCCAAATTGGCGGTCTGGGTTATCAATACACCGGGACTGTCAACTTGGGTACAGTTCGATGGAAATCTCCCAACCCGTCTGAATTGGGCGGGGTGTCAGCAGGTCACCCAGTGGGTCCATCTATAGATTCATAAAAGGCTCTGGTTATTGCAGTGTGATAATAGTATGTTGTCAAAGTCTCGTATTAAACAACCAATGATATGTTTTTGCATGTGTTGCAGTTTGTGATATCGATTAATTTGAAATCCATGTTTTTCCTAAGATAAACGGCATTTTTCCCTGTTACGGCAGTGAATAATTCAGTTATATGCTCGAAGATCCACACGATGCCTTGATTACCAAATATGCAAGACATAAAAACTGTTGACACTCCATCGATGCCCAGTTTTAGTATACCCCAGCGAGCATGTTGCTGTTGTTTTTGCCCCTAATGGCTGCCAAAATCTCATCAATGGATGTCTGCAACCAATTGGAACTTAGATTACCCAAGATGCAAAGCTAAAATCATTGACACTCCGTTGACGCTGATTCTCAGAATGAGGTAGTCACCATGTTGCTGCCTCTTTTGCCCAAAAATGCTGCTAATACATTGTTTATGCATAACAGCGACCAAATCACTGTTCAATTACTGTACTTACAAAACCAAAAAACATTGACGCTCAGTTGACATTCATTTTAATGTATTGTCCATTCAACATCTGCTGCCATCGATAATTGTTTTCATAATGATTTGATCTTAATTGATGTCTTTCTGACACATTCAGACTTGGCCATGTGGCAAAGCTGAGCGCAGTAATTTTCTTGCACTGTTCACTCTCATACAATGAAAATTTATATATCTTGCCAAAGATTCATTGTGCCCACCATACATCTGTTTATCAACCAATATTCACAAACGACTGCTCACCATTTGCTCATGATATATATCTAATTGAAACTCTCAGTCAAGCTACATAAAGAAGATGGTGAAAGATTGATGCATTCTGCCCTACTTTTTCGTGATCCCCTTATTCCTCCTCATTTCCAACGCATTGACCATCACCAACACCTTTTCTGCCTGACTCTTTGACATCCATGTTGGCCAGTGTTAGCAGCAGATCCATATCCGCAGCTCGGTTCCGGGTCTGGTTTGGAACCAACCTGGAACCGTTACAGAGGGTTTTACCCCATGAAAAAACTGAACCACACCGAAGCAGCGGTGTTTTGGCTGGTTCCACAATTTCACCAACTCCGAATATTGGCTCTGATTAAGTATTTGAGTTCAGATCGTATCACAATATGATATATACTTAAACGATGTAGTCTTGCATGCTCTTTCAACTCCTGTTGTCAAATTTGTGATCAGATCAATATTCCTTGGGTCACTGCTAAACATGCCGAATTTTGGGTGATATTTCACAGCAACTCAACAACTATCGATCGGAATAGAAATTGGAGAGCAAGAGGTGAAAGCGAATGCAAAACTGCATCTTTTACGTATATATCGCATTGTGATACGATCATAACTGAGATACTTGCTTCGAGCCAAAGTTCTGAGTTCGCGAAAATGACGCTCTGCAGTATGTAAAACCCAGCCAAAAAACCGGCGGTTGGGTGTGGTTCGTGTTCGGAACTTCTCATCATTGGGCGGTTCGGTTCCATGGCGATTCCAGAATCAACCGGAGCCACAGTTCCAGTTCCAACCCAGACCATGGCTGGGTAACCTAGAACCGATGCTCTCAGTAGTTTTTGCCGAATCAATCCAGCAACATTTTGTGCAGCACTCACATCCCGCTGCTGTGGGCTTTCCGGATCCTCCATGCCATTGTCTTCTTCTATATCAGATTCAACGTCTGCGGTGCAATCGTCTTCGCTGTCCTTTGCATATTTCAAGTCGCCATTCCAGTTAAGCCAATTTTCAGTGTAGGAAATGCTTTGAGGTGTGTTATCCTCATCGCATTCCACTGGATGACTGTTGATTCTTCTAATTCAGTGGACATTTAATAATCGAGTTCGTTCTCCAGCGAGGTCCTTCGTAGACAAAGCTGGTGGCAACGGTGAGCTTTCTGACAATTTTGATGCAGCCGCACCGTCATGTTGAAAGAGGGACAAGAATGCTTGGATGATCTCTCCCATGTCCGAGATGTAAACAACAGCAGTCATCTGCTCGTTTCAAGCGCAAGATTCCTTCTGTGTAGCATGTAGGTTTTGGCTGCCCTGCCACATAGTGTTAGCAACGGGTCCAAATTCCCGGGTCGGTTCCGGGTCCGGTTCCAACCCGGAACCGAACCATTGCAACGGGTTTCCACACAAAACCCGCTCCACAAAAGTCAACATTTCTTGCTCCAATTAAGTATTTGAGTTCTGATCGTATCACAACATGAACAATACGTAGATTGTGCAGTTTTAGTCGCTCCTTCACCTCCCGCTTTCAGATTTGCGATCCGACAAGTATTCGTTGAGTCGCGATCGAAAACCCGCGAATTTCGCTTAAATTCAGCCTTTATTTCACAGCCACTCAACGAATATCAGTCGGATCGCAAATCTGACAGCGGGAGGTGAAAGAGCGACTAATGCTGGACAATTTACGTACTGATCATGTCATGATACGATCAGAACTCAAATACTTAATTGGAGCGAATGATGTAGGAACCGTAAAATGGAACTGCGGTCAGGTTCCAACCTGTCCCCGAACCCAGTGGGTTCCCCTGTATTCCGGGTAACAACCCGGACAGGACCATCCGGTCCGGATCCAAACCCGGACAGCAGCCGGGTAACCCGGAACTGTTGCTAACACTATGTGCAGTCTCAACCGCATTTTCCACTCCAACTGCCGCACTATGGACCTTTGCCTGGATTAGATCAGGGCTTACATGTCAGATCAGGCGACTGGGGGTCTATTGCATTTTCATTGGGAGCGTCTTCTGGTTGTGCTACACTCGAAACATTGTTTATTGGTAGATCATTAGTCCACTAGCTAATGGATGGCTATCCAGGTCCACATACTGATGTTGAATCATGATGGCTCAGGTCAATCCCAGTCTGCAGGAGGTCAAATCAAGTCGGAGAATAGCCCATCCTCAATCAATATTCAGTGACAATGTTGTCAGTGAGCCTGCAGCTGGTTGTTGTCGAATGATTTATTTTGGGAGATCAAGTACTTAATCCGCTTCCTGCTGGTATTGACCATAATCAAGAAATAGTCACTGGTCACATATTCGGATAAATCTTGATGTTGCATGAATGGGTGATTCAGCGCCCCAGAAATGTTGGATTGAAGCAGATTTAGCCCAGATTAGCGTAATATGTTCACAGCTGTAGTACATCCAACAATATCCAAGGGATGTGTGAAGTAATGTCACCTTAAAATTTGTTTTCTCTATTAATCAGGATATATATATCACATCACACACAATAATCATGCACATCTTCTGCTGAAAATTGTCAGCAGAGCAGAATTCATTTGTGATCACTGCAATCAACTTTATGAACTGTTCATCAAGTGCTGCTACAATCACCACAATTGGCCATAGAGTACATCATTGGGGCATTGTGAGTTATATCTATGTACAAGCCTCTAAGCAACTGATAATAATGGTAACATCATCTTAGCCGACTGAATAGGTGAGTTTGCCAGATAGCTGTTTGCCCAGTCAATAATCATCGAGAACAGATTACTTGGTAGAATTGCTCCTTCAGTAATGATCGTTTATAGGAGAGTGGATACTGCGGAGTACAACGAAGTTATGACAAGGAGCTCAATAGGAAGTTATTACAGTTGTTGTCAACTCACAGGCCTTGGATTGAATGAAATTGCAAGGTCATGAACCTACAATTTGTGTGTGATATCTCTAGGAATCGTTACCTTCAAACTCAATACACTTCTCGTTGGGTTTCTGGAGATATCATATTCTATCTCTGCTCTGACCATTACAGTCACCTAACCATTTGAAGGTGACTGTATATCCAATATCCTTCTCTGTTAATTCCATCATATAACAATAAAATGCAGGTTGGGTGTGATTAAGATCTTATGTTCTCAGCCAGGTTTCATAAATCAAAGGTGTAGTGAAACACCACTGTCAATGACAGCGTGAAGGAGATATATGTGGAGTTCATCTTTCCAAATAGTACTGCAATCTGCAACATACTCAACCATACTCTGATTACTTCTATATCACATTTCTCAACAACGATACTTTATTACTATCTTGTCCACAGAGCATGTCGAACAACAGATCTCTACCAACCATAGAAATGATTATGCCACATGCTATCCGATGTGGCTCGTGACATCGCCGTGATGAGAATCTGGAATTATCAGATGTTATTTCTTGAACAGCCACTGGCAAATTCAATCGATCTGGGAATCACACCAATCAATTTCATCTGCTGCCTGGTAATGTTTACTGTACTGCACTGCAGCCACTTCGAGGCACTGCTCAGCTTTACCACCATTCGCTATATAACATGACCCTTAGTTCACAACAAAGCACCAGTTCAAGTGAACAATTTCCAATCTATGGGCCACAGTGGTAAAGAAATGACCTCCACCAAGGCGCTTATGGCAGGTCTCAAATGATCCCCCCTTGGCAGTTGTCTGGACAAGGGCAATCATGTCCAGGTGCATGGACTGTTTCACAAGCACCGCCAGGAAACTATCCAGTCATTTGGCCAACATCTTCCAGCTGTACACCTCACCCAGAACCTCCTTCCTGTGCACCTGGACCTCCAGCCGGTGCACCTGGGAGGACTCCATAATCCCACCAACAAAATGATTCCAGCTACCACCGAAACCCAGGACAGGTGATGTTGTGGGGATTGTGGATTAGCCTTATTGTACTGGGGTTTTCCTATGATGAATGTAAGGCAGATTACAAGGGCGATGATTCATTGGACTTGGGAGGTGCCAAAGGAAAAGCCCAAATGAACCTAAAGCAAACCGAGTTCTCTGTGGGGCAATTTGCTCTGAGGATGGGGCGGACTAACATCAGTGTGTTTAAGGAATAGAAGAAACTATCAGTGGCAGGGTATATGGAGCAAAGGAGTCTTTGCATTATCTGGGGGCAGACCTGTTTGAAACAGCTTCAAGATGGACCCCTACACTCAGAGACAGCAGGGGCAGATGCTTTGGCATCACTGGAGATCTAGCTGCCATTGAAAAAATTTCATAATACTGATTGGATTTGTTGACAGTGGATTGAGATGTGTACTAAGATATGTGCAAGCGATATTCAGGAGGGGAGGAGAATGGGAAGGGGAGGCCACATGCATCACACGACAGACTTGGGAGAGCAGAAATGCAAAAAGGCAAGAGGTAACCTTGCGAAGTTACCATATTCAGTCTTCATTGTGGTGATTCACGTGCTGTCCAATAGGAACAATATCATTTGCTCCCTCAATCAACTCCAAGCCTTGTTTACAGATGTGAGGCACTGAGTGCAGCTCATTGATTCCATCGAAAAAGAAGGGAAGCCACAAAGAGCAACACATGTAAATATTCATGTTCAAGTGCGCAGTAGAGCAAGATGAATTGCACCAAGAATATACGGCATTATACACAGATGGGGAAATGTTGAATGGCCCAACATATTGGCAGATTTCATACAACTGTTGCTTTCCAAATGCTTTCAAGTTGAAACTGGGACATGATATGAAGATAGTTTGGTTGAAATGAGAAGAGCCAAAGGGAAGGAGATTACAGAGCATGTAATTGGACCAATGAAGGTAATCCTCAGTAGCTGTGTCAAGGCTTGATATACCCAACTGCTATTCATTATACATTGACTTCGCATCAGCAAAATGTTAGATGGTTTGGAAGTAATCACTTAACAACTAAGCAACTCTGAACAGCCACACTGATCATTCCAGATGCTCCCAGATGTACCCAGATAGGCTGAATGCAAAGAGATGTGCTCTCAGGTGCTCCAAGACTACTTCGCTGGTGCTCCTAAGTGCTCTGGAAGGTGTGGAACACATTACAACAATAGTCTGAACACTGTATAGTTGTCTTCAAAATGCTATGAAATTGAAGTGTTATGAGGTGCAAAGTTTGGAGCTATTGGGAATATTGGCCGTGTCTCCAAGACTATTCCAGTGTGCCTCCAACGTGGAGCCATACTCTCCAGGAGTGACTATTACAAGGTTTATATGAAATAGTATAATTCAATTAACTATCATCTTCCGGCACACCGTAATCCAGACATTGTAACTTAATACACTGCACAGCAGGTATTATAATCTGTGTGATTATCTACAAGCCATACGGTATTGATTAGATCTAATGCAGCATTCTCTTGCACCATATTTGCTGGTCCAACAATGCTGTGACAGGTACAACATGCAACTTATCAGTCTGTTTGACAACCCAGATGAACCTGTCAATACAATCAGCCCAATAACATGGTTATTTGTACATTGTTTGAATCACCACCATATATTCTTGAGCTTGAGCATGTAATATCCATTGGAGAGTCTGCTTCCACCTCTTTGAAAAGGTAAATATTGTTTTTCCGGTGGACGAGTGCTCCTCAGATCGGAGGATCTGATTTGGTGGAGTCCAGCTAATGCATCAGACAGGAACAGAAAGAACTCGGCTGTGGCCAGTGTTATCGAGGTGACTTTCTATATATTGGACCCAGATGTTATGAGAAGCAGGCATGATCCCTTGGTTGGCATTGGTATATTTTACCTTGCAATCTAGTCCCAGATGATCAACAGATGTAGGGCAGTGAAATGGTTGCCAGGAGAACAACAGCCCATTCTGAAGTTTAATAAATATGGTGTCTAAGAGTACATTCTGATCATATCCAAGCACCAGTCCACTGACTTTGTGTCTCCTGTCCTCTTGAATTTGTGCCTGGAATACCTGTCCAAAGTTGGGAATTCAAACACCTTCTGAAGAATCTCTAAATGTGGTTAATTTGATGCTTCTACACTCTGGGTGGACATGAGTTTCACTGAGATGAAGAACCTGTAGTGATACGGGGCGGAAAAATGGCAGTTTCTGCAAACGCTGCATTAGTAAAATATTTGCTCTGCCAGTATTTTGCCATTTGGCAACAGAAGATATTCAGTCGATAATGTTTGCAGAGTCAATATTGAAGCAGCCTTGCAGCATGACATACCACAGTGTCACCTCCATATAGTGAAGCCCGGTACAGCCATGATTGGGCTTGAGCATCTGTCGAATGTAATTGATATTATTGATATATCCGTATACCTCTTGCACAATGCCGATATGTGGCTATTCAGAAAGATCGGGGTTGAAATTGTGGGCAGAACCCATCTGGCGAATTCACTTTGATATACGGCATAGAAGATTCATCTTTGGATATCCCAAATGTATTACATGCTGTGCGATGGTTTTCCAGAGCTTCTGAATGCGACTTGCCTCTCACCAAACTTCACACTGGATCAAGCAGATGGAGAATTCCATCTTGAACTGCTTCTGCTAATGCAAAGTGATACCCTGAATTTCCCTCTCCTGCTTATTTGTAATGCGGTCCGTATCAGCAACAATCCAGGTAGTGGCTACAGTCTCAGCTTCAGATGGATGCATGTGAAATTCCACACCCTTGACGGAGGTCATTTGAACTTCACCGTACACCTCTTCTTCTGTTGTAAACTTTCTCGGAGCAAGTGTTTTTGTTGATGTGCTTCTGTGACAGGTTGCCTTGGTCCCAACTTCCTGCAATAGGCATCCCTCATGATGTTGTAATAATTTGTTGAAAAGTTTGTGTTTAACAGGTATCACCTGATGGATTTCGTGCCCCAATTGCTCTTTTGCCCTCTGCCAATCAGCATCTGACCATTTGGTTGCAGCTTGTCAGGCTCTATTCAGGTGCACGTGATATTGCCTTCCTGATATTGTAGTAACCTTTTCAGCTCTGTCCACCGGAACCTCCATAGCAAAACAAATTTTTTCAATCTTTTCTGCTCGTAACTGATGGGATTGTCTTGCCAACTGTTCATGCACTTTGGCCTTTGCCAACCTTGATATTTTCTGTTCTTGAAATGCACCGTTCTTTGTGTAACGTTGCTTCAGTGCATCATCTAGTGCTGTGAGGGATAGATCAGAGTGACTTTGTTGGCTAACAAATAGAGAGAATGCAGTAATGGCTGCACTGCTCCCATTACCATGTCATCAGAGGCTGTTTCCACCACAATCTTCCCAGCGTCCTTCAAGGAGTCAAGAAATGGAGTGCAATTTACTGGCAGTGTCCTGAGTATGCCACCAATCATGTATCCCTGCTAGGAGCTGCTTTTCATCAAATCGATTGGTTTTGAGCAGCACTAGAGGCCTGGATATTGTGGTACCAATCGGAATTGATTGTCAATTTGATCCTTGCCATTTCTAGCTTTCAGGTGTTTAGGCAGCCAGTGCAATAAGTTTTTACCTTAACCGAGGAGCAGCTCATACAATTCATCAGGCCGTCACAGCCGATTCACCTTGCAAAGAGGGTATTGCCTGAACTGGTTGTGGATTGGATCAACACCAAGAGTATCTAGAACATCAATATTAGTTTTGTCCAGAAGCTCCAAGTAAACATGCTCATCTCATGAGTTGTGCAGCAGTAAAAATGGTGAATATCCCATGAGCGCACCTTTGGGTATTTCACACTTTGGTTATTAACGGCATGAGACTTGAGCAACTATGACTTGGTCCAGATATTCCCTGACCCAGGCAGCCAAAGGTGGATAAGATTGTCCCTTGAATCAATCAGCACAATTCCATTTCGAGCCAGGAGCGGGTATGTCAGGATGCCAGAGAGGGGACATCGAAGTTCCGACTCTGGAATGGCCTGCGTCGTCAGTATTTCTGGCAAATTTCTGGGGATTGGGGATCAGCCAAACGAACATCCACGCATGCTGTTTAGGTGTCCAGTGGATATCTTTTGGATTATTACCAACTGTGAAATACTGCAGGCATAGATGATGATTGCCCCACAAATTGGTCAAGGGAGTGTTGTTGGATACACAAATGACTGGCACAATCATTGCTCTGGCAGAAAGCCGATCTTGCACAGTGCCCCATGAATCACCTGCATTCATCTTGCTGTATATCTGGCGGCATTCCGAGTCTGCGGGATGCACTGGTTCAATCTTGAGGTGCACCTCACATTGAGGAAGTGACAAAATGACCTGTCTACATTTGAAATTATCACAGTAGCATAATATTCTAAAGATACAGCAATGATCTTCAATGAAACTACCATCCCCTAGCCTGAAATCGAGTTCAGACAGGAGCTATCGGAGGGCATCTGCGGATTTAGCTGATTCAATCCTGATGTTGTCAAGTCCATACTTCAGAAGTTTATCTATCCACATTTTCGCTTGCAGGCTAAATGATTGAGCCTGTTAAATGTTGTTTGCAGGCTGAAATGAATGCGATATATTCCATGGATCTGAGGACTTGCGATGCTTGTTCTATAATCCAGTTAATTTGCCATCTGCTTTCCTCCTCCTATTTTCCACTCCAACTACTTATCTATGAGCCTTTGTCTTTGTTGCATCAGGGGTACATGTCAGATCAGGCTTTTGGGGTTCTATAGTTTCTTCATTGGGAGTAGCTTCAGGCGGTGGTACACCAGGTACATTGTCTATGGGTGGATCATTAGTTAACTAGCTCAATGCTGGCCATTCAGGTGCACAGACTGAAGTTGAACCATGATGGCTCGGTTCGATCCCAGCCTGCAAATGGTAATATCCTGTCACGTAATTATAGTGGTAGCAACGGTTCCGGGTTACCCAGCGTCGGTCCGGGTTGGGACCGGAACTGAGACCACAGTCTGGGTTAGGAACTCCCAAGTAACCGAAATGGGCGACTAGTGCTGGGTCCTTACCTGGACCGGACAGTAACCCTGTGGTTTTTGGCCTGGTAGGAACCGGACTGCGGGGCCATTTCGCGGTTCCTCCATTTTTGGCTGCAATTTAGTGTTCGAGTTCTTATTGTATCACAACATGGTATATACGTAGATTGTACAGTTTCAGGCGCTCTTTCACCTCCCACTTTCAGATTTATGATCCAACTAATATTCGTTGACTAGCTGTGAAATAAGGGCAAATTGTGAGCCCATTTCGAGGGTTTTCAATAGTGAATCAACGAATATTCGTCGGATCGCAAATCTGAAAGCGGGAGGTGAAATAGCGCCTAAAACTGCACAATCTACGTATAGATCATGTCATGATACAATGAGAACTCAAATACTTAATTGGAGCGATATATCTGGGCATGCAAAGGCCAGGTTTTGAGGTGGAAACTGGCCCAAATGCAACGGTCCGGGTTTTTCATGTGGTAAAACCGTTGCAACGATTCGGTTCCGGTTCCAACCCCACCCCGCAACCGTTCTAGCGGGTTGGAACCTTTGCTAACACTAGGTAATTACCTTTTCTTCATCAATATTAGGTGATATTGTTGATTGTGAGCCTCGAGTCAGTTGTAATCAAATAATTACTTTTCGATGATACCGCACTTGACTTGCTTCTGGCGAGTATTGCCCATATTTGAAAAATGGTCAGTGAGCACATATTTGAATCTTTCTTGATCATGCATGAGAGGGTGATTCAGAGCCTCCGCAAAATAGGTTTGAAAGTCAGATACAGAAGGTTACGATGTCACATTCATAGCCACATTGTGCCCCACCAAATGTAGGGTAGGGGTATAAATGAGTCACCTTACATTCAGTTTTCTTCATGAACAACAATGTATATATTATATTCCACGTGCTAATTATGCACATTCTCTGTGGAAAATCGTTAACAGAGAAGACAAGGTTCCTTGTTTCATCACTTCAATCACCATAGTAGGCCTAATTCCACATCATCACGGGATTGTGAATTATAATACCTACGCTCAATCCCCTGAGCAGCTGATACTGAAGGTAGATTCTCACAATACAATGAATAGGTGACTTTCCTAGCTTGCTGTTTGCCTACACACTGATCATCGAGAACTGATAGGGTGGTAGGATGATTGCTTCAGTAACGGCCATTGACCAGAGGTGGATCCTGAGGAGAACCATGATATTTAGACAAGGAGTTCAATAGGGAGTATCAGTGTTGCCGCTTGACTCACAGGCCTCCTATTAACCGAGTGTGCAAGGTCATACATGAACGACCGATGTGTAATATCCCTTGCTGTGCTAACGTTCATACTGGATATAGTTCTGGTTGGGTCCCTAGAGATATCATATCATATCCCGTCTATGACCTTTACAGTCATGGATGCATACAAAAGTGAGAATCTGTCCAATAACATTGTATACAAATTCAACTTTATAACAAAGAAATCCCAGAAATGTTTGATTAAGGTTTCTGTTCCTCATCCGAGTTACTTTTGCTGATCAAAGGTCAACAGACACACCACAGTTTGTACCAACAGAGTGGGATATAATACCATCTACATTCCGCTGAAGGTCACTGCTACCTACAATATACTCAATCATCCTCTGATTAATTCTGCATCACATCTCACATCTATTGTAGTGAAGGACTATCTGTCTTCACAGTGCATGTCAATGAAGGGATGTGCACCAAACGCAGTGAATACAGCTCCACCGGGTGCTTGATTGGCTACCCAACAATGCCATGATGGCAATTCTGAATCATTTGATAATAGTTCATGAACTGTCACTGGCAAAGACATTCAATTTGGGAAACACACCAATCAATATCATCCGCCGCATGGGTATAGATACTGTTCATCATAGCTGCCATATCCAGGTACTCCGCACTTTTTTGACCATTTACCATTCAACATGACAACTAGTTTATGACCAACCACCAGTGCAAGCCCAGGATTTCCAAGTTATGGGCCCCAGTGGCAAGGATATGACCTCCACCAAGGTGGTTAAGGCAGTTCTCAAATGTTCCTCTTTCCGCAGTTTCCAGGACATCAGCCATCATTTCCAGGAACACGTAGACTTCCGGCGGGACCAGTGTGAGCAACGGTTCCAGGTTACAGGAGCGTGGTTCATGTTGGAACCGGAACGGTGGCCTGGGTTCAGTTCGGGAACTGCCAAGCAACTGAACTGCCCGGTGAGAAGCACTTCCAAACTCCAACTGCGCGTAGACCGCCGCTTTTCTGGCAGGGTTTTACATACAGCAGATCCTCATTTTCGTGAACTCAGAACTTTGGCTGCAATTCAAAATTTAAGTTCTGATCGTTTCACAATATGATATATATGTAAATGATGCAGTTCTGCAGGCGCTTTCACCTCCTGTTCTTCAATTTGCGATCCGATCAATATTGGTTGAGTCACTGCAAAAAACGCGCAATTTTCAGTGTTATTCAATAGTGACTCAACGAATATTGATCAGATCGCAAATTGGAGAACAGGAGGTGAAAGCACACGCACATCGCATCTGTTACATATATAATGCATTGTGATATGATCAGAACACAAATACTTATGTCAAGCCAATGTTCTGAGTTCACAAAATTGTTAAAGTGGCAAAAACACCCCAAATACGGTGCCGTTCGGTTTTTTGCTGTGCAAAAACCGAATGCAACAGTTCCAGATTGGTTCCAACACGGACCCGGGTCCGAACCGATGATTTGAAACCATTGATATCACTAGGCAGGACTGCTGCGAAAGAATCCAGTCAATCAACCTTTATCTTCCTGCTCAACTTCTTGTGCTGGATATCGTTTCGGTGCGGCCGCGTGAAATCCCAGCAGCCTCCCAGCGAAAAGATTTCAGCCGCCAGCTGAACTGCAGACAATGCATCTGGCAGGGAATGCTGACATCGCTCCATTGCAGGAGATTTCATACAACCAATATGATGCAAATGATGAGTGCGACCATTCGCCCAACATGCACCATGCCGGGTGCAAATGCCCAGTCAGCCTGAAGCAAACCAAATTCTCCTTGAAGCAATATGTCAAAAGGATGGGGCAGCCCAACTACAGTGCATTCAAAACATTGAAGAAAGTTTGGGAGGCTCAGTTTCTGGAGAAAAAGCATCAGTCCATGATCTGGGGGCAGAAACTTGGAAAACAGCTTCAAGATTGACCCCTCCTCAGGGGGTGCAGCATTTGCAGATATCCTGGCGACATTTGAGAACTGGCTGTAGTGGGATAATTTCGAATATGCTGCATTGATTTGGCCATGATGGGTGGAGCTGTGTTTGAAGAAATGTGCTAGGGAAATTTGCAAGTCAAGGAAAAAGGAAAGGCGAGGCAACAACCAACCTCGGAAGGATATGGCAGTGTATGGATTTGAAGGCGAGATGTAACCTCCCAGAGTTGCCAAATACAACGTTCATGGTTGGGATTTAAGATGTGTTGAATGGTAAAAATATCATGCTATCAGCCACACAACTCCATGCCATGTTAACAGTATTCAGATGTGAGTTACTTGGAGGTGCTGATTGATTTCATCAACAAAACTTGAGGCCAAAAAGAGCCATACATTCTAACCTCAGTGTTCAAGCGCACCTTAGAGCAGGACAAATTAGACAAAGAGTAAATGGCATTATCTGCACATGGGCAAATGGTGAAGAACATCATTTATAGGTAGATTTCGTACAACTGTTGCTTTTCAAATGGTTTCAAGTTGAAACTTGGACACAATCTAAAAATGTTTTTGGTAGAAATGAAGATAGCTACAGTGCAGGAGATTGCCAAGCATCTAATTAGACCAGCAAAGGTAATCCCCGCTAGCCATGTTAAGGCTAGATGTGCGCAACTGCTAAACATTATACACAGACTTTGGATGGTTCTGTAGAAGGTGGAAGAGAGGAGGGAGAGGAGGATGGTAGGCAAGAGAATGATACTTGAAAAAATGAAAGTTCTGATTGAAAGAATAAAATTGATTGTATTCCATCTATAAATATTTATTCCAATGGTTGCTTGTCTGCCAAATACATAACATTGTGATGAATTCCAGAATCGCCGGAGTATGAGCCCTTATGCCCAGCATACATTAGAGTTACTGAAAGAGATCAATGAGTACCAACAGACAACAGACAAAGGTGCAGGGGAGATTCAGGAACAAGTGGAGGATGGTGAGGAGGTCCTCGATCCAGACAATACCAGTTCAGGATTCAATTCTGTTCTCGATACATTCAACAATGAATTTGAACATGAATGTCTTGAGGACGCAGTCAGTCTGCTGCATGCCTGTCATATTCGCCAATCAATAGCTGACCAAGTCCCTGGCAACAAGTATTCAATTCCAGCCCTGCCCAGAACCAAGTTTCTGGCGCACCAGGTTCGGGCAATATGGTTCAACATCAGGAGATGGCTATGGGATTCAGATATGCCAGGAGTGCTGGTGGCAGATGAAATGGATCTTGGCCAAACTTTTATGTCAGTGGTAGCAGCTATGATATGCAAATTGCTGACCAAGAAGGTTGTTATGGGGTTGCTGCTGGCAATTATGTGGGGGAATACCCTTGAAGAGTGGGTGAATATGGCTCAGAATGACTATCCTGGGATTATAGGTGAAGAATGGGAGTGGTATCCATTGGAGAGACTGAATTCAGTGCCCTGCCACTGTTTAGAAATCCAGACAACTCCACATTAGGGGCATCCAGTGTGGACATCAGGCGGTGAACCAATGCTGGTGGTCACAATGCTCGGAGTGGCAGCGACATTCAAATGTGTCATTGACGAGTTGACATATGGAACCAATGTCCAACTGGTGGGATTGTTGCAGGTGGAAAATGAGAATAACACCGACACAGATCTTAACACCAGCTTTCACGAGGTGGAGAACTGTAGTAATATCTGCACCTTACCATATGATACCTGAGCATCCACAGCGAAACTGTCAAACAATGGCCAACTCTCATACTGGGCATGGTGCATTGGTATTTTTCATCAGTCTCATCAGTATAAGACTCAAAACAATGTGGCCTGGAAAATTGCCATGGTAGCGAGAATCCGATTCATACTTCAAGTCACAGTGACACCTGAATTCCATTCACTCAATAACTGGAGTTATCAGATGCTGTGGCTGTGTTCAGGTCCGGCTGAAGATTCTGAGAATTATACTGCGATGGGACAAAATGGTGCCAAGGCATTGTATTCTTCTATACAGGGTTTGATGCAACAATTCTGGACTGAGGAAAAAGAAGCTGAACTGCATGCGGCGCACAAGATGATACAGAGTGCAACGCCTTGCACGAGCAGGAGGTCGTCGAAATCACAACTGACCAATGGAAAACCACCCTGTCAGAGACTGAAGAAGCATGTACACCTCATTGATCTCGAGTGGACTCAGAAAGACCAAGCAAAGCTGAAGAACATGGAGGAGAGACACACTTCACAGGGTGCTTCAGGAGCATGGAGGGTTCATTGATAGGGGCTACCATGTTTTTCATTGGTGTTGGGAGACACTGAGGATTGCAAAAACCATTCTGGACCATGGTCTGATGAATGGCCACTCAATAGTAGGGTGGATTTGATGATTTTCCCATGGCCAAGAGGGACAATTCTGCCAATGCTTGTCAATGAGCCTATGAAGTATCTGAACCTGACCAAGACGACGCTTCAAGAGTGGCTCTCCTGCTGGATCAAGGGAGTAATGAAAATTCACTCCCTACTGCACCTCCTCCACAACAGCCGGTGCTAATTTGTCCTCCACCTGGCCATTTTCGTCATTTGAAGTGTGGGCTTACCCAGTATTTTGGATATCATGGGTATATATTCCACTTGTATGTGGAAATGAGCAATGATGAATGCACAGAATTGCAGCTCAACTTCCAGGATCCACAAACATCCTCTGTATCCTTAACAACACCCATGGTGGGCAGCACAGGCCCAAATCTTACACCTGCAAACCATGCAGTAATAACTCACAAGTTCTGGCTATTGAATAAGCAGTGGTAGGGATTTGTGTGATTTATCCAGCTAGGACAAAACAGAGTTGCACATGCAAGGTTGCTGCATATGGGACATGGTGGCTACGATAACCATTCAAGCAATCTACCACAACACTCACCAGGGGCCCAGATCAGAGTGGTCCAAAGCTTAATGAGATGACGGACCACTACGATCTTGAAGATTTCCTGTATTCCAGAGTGTTGTGATGACCTTACGAAGCTGTTGGCAGAGAATGGAGACACCTTGCAGTCTGATAAGCCAGTACCGTAGCTTGTTAGGATGCTTCATCACAGTATGCCTCTTTACACATTTAACCAACATAATCCTCTTACATGATATAAATAGTCCAAAAGGTCGTTTGTAAGGTCAACTGTACAAAAAAAAATCTTTTCTCGCTAACATTTTGAAGTGAATCAAGCTTCTGATGTTGGAATTGTTGTATCATAAACCAGAAATGGCTAGAGTTAGATTCCATTGCCATTCTTGATTATTATTTATGATTATCATGAGATGAAGAAAATTGATAAGCTAGATTACAAGTTTCCGGCAGGCCTATGTAATGAGATTTGGGATGAGTCAAATTTTGGGAACGATGCAGGGAAGGTTGTTGAATCATTCATCAGTTGTGAATTCGAAGCTCGCTGGGAACCCGATGCTACATACACATTTTAATGTCAAAACATTGATAAAGCATAATTCAACCACTTCCAGGTATGCTGGAGAATCCCCATCATATGGTATTTATCTCATTTCACCAGATTGAGGTCAGCAAATTTGCCAATGCCCTGTGACAATACACTCAGTCTAGGGGTTATTGAGTAGCTGTGTCAGGATACAACACACTGGCAGGCCGGTTCATGGCGAAGCTGTAGCATTTACTGGTATACGATCGAAGTTCAGGTGCACCGGTTAATCCTCAGCATATGTTTCGTGTCATGTTTTGTCAGATCCAGCACAGCATATTTGGCAATCACATTTGGCAAAGAGACAGTCTCGTTGATATTGAGTCGTTGGGTCAGAATAGAGACATGGCTCACTTCTTCATTGCAATGTCACAGCTGTTGTTGGCGTATGATCGAAATTGATGTCCGCTGTGGAGTCCTGGCCATATATCATTACAACTGATCGATCACTGCATATCTGCTATTGACAGTTGGCAATAATAACAGTCTAGGTGAGATTGAGTACTTGGGTCAGAGCATGAGACTGGAGCACACTAATGAATGACAAACCTGCTGCTGTGATTGGCCTATGATCAAAATTCTAGTGCACCGGAGAATCCTGGGCATATCATTATGACAGATCCAGCACTGTATATCTGCCAATCCCATTTGCCAATAAAGGCAGTTTATGTGATATTTAGTACCTGTGTCAAAATTTGAGACACAGCCATCAACAAAAAGTGAAAATGCTTTCCAAAAATAGACCCCACAAACCAAAGCATCTCTGTGTTCTCAACAAATGATTCGAGCGACATATATGCAATCATCCACCAACTTCGAAGCTATCAATGGTGCAATCATGATATCATGACATTTCAAAAACTTGTTTAGTCATTTAAGCTGAGTTACTGCATTTGATTCTTTCACGTTGGTCCTCTAGATTGTAATCATTTTGACAATTTTTTGAACTTTTCCATTGAATTCAAGATTATTCCTAACTGTTCAATCCCTTGAGACATTGATTATACACAAGCTTCCACAACTACCATAACACAAATTCAGTCACGCAGAGTAAACACTTCTCAGACATCAAATTATCCCAGCAACAATAACATCAAGCATAGAATAGAGTAATCTACATGTAAATCAAATTGAACCGATTCCAGTCAATTGTGTTGCTCAAGTACCACCGCGTGCTAGCTGGCTACAGAGTCTGGACAAGAAGGTGTACAGCCGCTTCAATTGCACTTGGAGGGATGATATAAGTCATTCCGACACAGAACAGAGGGATACGATGGTAGCTTATATTGTGCAAGGGTTGCATCGGCCGTTGATGTCGCTGCTGGACAATCACCATATTGCTGGTCTGACATATCTGCCCTGTTGCAAAGGTCTGAACCAAGGCAAAATGCCCATTGACACTCGATTCAGCATCCTCGACAACAAAAAGACACTTCAACCGTACAGGACTGTGAACCGCAGTCAACTTAAAGCGGCTATCCGGACTCTTCCCCATCCAGAGCAGCGCTGAATCAGTTCTTGGTGGCTTATGCTTTCTCCGCCTTGTGGACCCAGTACAACAAACAATATGAACTGCCTGGTTGTTGCATTGAAAAGATGTCACCACAATCGCTGCTGCATTGCACAGAATGTATTATACATCGGTATGAAGACTGAAACCCTGCTAGTACTCGACGTAGTCTGTGAAGTCGGCACATCTCTTGAATCGTCAATCAGTGTGACTCTTGAGCTCCCGTTGTCCCATTGCACACCACCCAGCCAAGTGATCTAGGGGTTTGGTTTCTGATTGCGGGGTTTTCATCATTCGTTAGATAGGCTCTTCGGTTAGAGGCATTTCAATGTCGCGACGTTGTTTTGCCATATATGCATTCAGCTCCCGATACTGAAACAGCTGATGTAGATTGTTCGTTCCCAAAATCAGGATGGTGGTCTCATGACGATTTGATTGGCAGTACGCTTGTTCAAGATGCTTCATCTCTCAGTCTGGCAGTTCAGAGCTTGCATTTAAGAGGCTGCCAAGCTGGCCGACATGGTCAGACAAGTGGTTCAGAAGATGCATCTTCATAACTTTGAAATCTGATTTGTCGACCAGATCTTGTGTGATTTCTGACTCCATCTGCATTCGATCTCGATCAATGCAATGACACTTTGCGGACGCAGAGATATCGTTTCAAGCAGGGTTACTCTCCCGTTCCTCCTGTTGGTCTAATGTAAGCTGCGTTTTCATGGCTTCCGAGACCTTCTTGCTAGAATCACTGACGTGGAATTGACTGAATGCATTTGTGCCACTATGAAGTTCCTCCAGATATTTCTCCATGTACTCAATTGTGGCTTCAGTATGGTACCTGTAATGTGCCGTAAAGTGAAAATACACTATGGTCTTAAAGCACAACAGGTGGTCTGTGAAGGGAATTGTTTGGCTGACCAAAGGGTTTAGAAGAGTTGCTACGAAAGGTGAAACAATTATTCTCCCAAGTGCTCCCATGTCCCTACCATTCAATTTCATCATCTGGCTATTTGGCTTGTTCATACAAGCGAAGCCCGGATATGGAGGCATTATTGCCCAGAGCTGATTGAATTTGTCAATCATGGAATGTTGTTTGAAGAAGGATGTTAGGCAGTCCATCGAATGCTAAAGCATATGAACATAGAGAGTAGGAAGAGTATTTCATATGATAATAGTCATCGGGGTGATGCATTTCATATTCCAGAAAACACCTTCTGAGGTTCCAACCACTCGATCTTCTATATACTGTTTTGCTTCCCGTCTCTCCATCTCATCTGCCTGAGTTGTGACTTTCATCTTTTGGAAGTATATTCCATGCTCTCTCAATTGCCACGACAATGAATTGCCTCCTCCAAACTATGATGCCAGTGCTTTGGCACACGGGGCAATGGGGCTGCTTGATTGAGTGCAAGTGAATGTTTTGGTAGTTGTCAGCCATCCATGCACTGATGACAAGATAACATTGCCGCATCGGACTGTGCTCATAAACTATAAACTTTCCGATGTCAAAAAGCGGGTCGAGGACACGAATCAGTAGCTGGAAGACCTTCCTTAACACCTCTCGATTGTGGATTTCTGGTTCCTTCACGGCAGTTGTTGTAAAAAGTCCTTCAATGTGATATTTTGGAGGAACAGGAAGAAGGGCAACAACGATAGTGGTAAGATTCAAAGGCTTTGATCCAATTGTTGAGTCGATGTTTCCAAGCCACAAATATACTGGCTATTCCATTTTGTCACATGAATAATTTGTAAGATGTGTCTGGTCGCGACTGAAGAATACAGGGACAATCATAGCTCCAAGCGGCCGCTGTAGCTCGTACAGTGTGGGACAGAGTGGAGTGGTTGATGGTTGCCATTGTAGGGTTCCCGAAAAGCTCCTTGATAGCAACTCTGTTCAAGTTGGGCTTGACACAACAGTACGCTAATCGATACTCCTCCTTACCAGCAAATGGTTACTACAGATGTATTTCATCATTGAAGATATCTAAATAGTCATTACTGATAGGCTTGATGGCTGGACTTTTCTCCAAGTGTGGAGTACAATGAGTACGTGTCCGAACTGGAGGTTGCTCTGGATTGATACACATGTTGTTGCTGTGGAATTCTTAATCGCTGGAATGATCCTCAGTGTTACGGGGGTTTCTTAGTCCCAATAATCAATACAATATTTATTGAACTAAGTACAGCAGCCTAGCCAAATATCTCTTTCTCTCCTCGTCTTATCCTAAGACTCAACTTCTCGTTCCTGTACAACGAGAACTCCCAATCTAAACCTATACCACAGACCGTCCCCTCTGTAGATATAAATCACACCTTGTTGTCAGACAACAGGTCCTCCGAAAACTCCTCGAATGGTAATAAGCCGGTATTCAGATACCGTAACACCAGGTAGTCGATATTCTCGATTTGTGCGAAACGAAAAACCACTCGGTAGATGTGGATTAAATTGTGCTCTTGTAAACTCAACAGAATATTGCCGAATAACTCGACTACTCGTTGCAGTGCGTACTCGGCTGGTGTATACCTGTGTCCAGGCATACAATGGGTAATCTCGTAGGTTGATTAAGGAAGAAATGGTTGACAACCTATTTCTTAAAGTATAGATAGATAGATAGAATTCTTAATAATATTTTAGGATCGTCTTCGGTGTTCTGAAAGCTAACTTGCTCGCTGATGTCCTCCATTTCCTTCAACCAACGCTGGCTCTTTATAGCCCGTGCTTCCTCATAGCGCTGATAGCGTTATCTCGGCCACGCCCTCTTAGCGCCCGGAATAACTCGCCACAACACCCTCAGGTAATTGCGCTCATACAATGTGGTTTGAAAGCGTTACGCTCCTGATAACGATCAGGCCATCCATTGCGCGATATCAACTCAGACATCCTTGCATTGTACGAGTCAGTAGTTGGAACATCTATCACCCGAGCGATAATGCTTGCGCCTTTCAATCCCTCATGCACATGAGTGATTAATTGCGTCATAGACTTAGTCGGCGACCAACCGATGCTATGCCAACATAGATTAAAGACGCGTAAGCTCGTATCCCATACGAGGTTACATTGCGATCCAGACCACCAGAGTCAACTTAGTGGTGTTCGCTCTAGGCACACTGCCTACGTCAATAATCCCTCAGTTACGTCATGCTAAGGTCGAGACCTGTCTCCAGACCGGAACGTGCTTCTCCGAATCCCATCCCGCCTTTGGGTGGGGAGAAGAGCTCACTTAATCGCATATGACTATCAACTGCCGTGTGTGATTACCACACCTGTCCCGCATAGTATCTAGGTGCAAACGAAGTACCCACACTTCACGCGATCAACATGTACTCACGTCATGGAGCATGTTGCTGACCACTTGAACGTTCACATGCATAGGTGTTATGCACATCCTGGATATGTATGCATCTTGTATCATAATTCAAGTATCATTATCGCTGCTAGGAGACGACCCCTAACACTCAGATGGGTGAAGAAATGGGTTGTTATGTGGTGTCTGCACCAATGAAAGTACAATACCATTGCACGGCATCACAAAACTGTGATCTGGCAATTGATCGGCTGATGGACATACTATGCTTTCTTTGTCATCGTGTTGGAGGTGAGTGATATAACTACAGATGGAGGAGTACGTATTGGAGCAGTCGACTTACTGTTGACAAATATCCATGTTTCAGTAGTAAAATGACATGACGCAACAATGGTCAGAAGTGTCTCTGTGGATTGTTCGTTACTCATACCATTCCGAGCCAGCTGGTCCTCCGAAAATACCGCACCTCGATCGACTTTTTCCAAAACAGGGTCCTACCACCATTGTAGCATTTCTGTGATCTTCCTTCACACCTTTGCAAAGTATTTAATCGCACTCACATTTTCAGCATCACTTGGATCTTGAACAGCATACCGCATCTGTATTGAGATCATCACGGCAATTGTGTTGCATCCACACAAGTCCCTCCTCCGCTGAGTGCCCGATATATGGTTGTGACATTTTGTTAAGTGCATGGCTTACTTGAACTGTGGATTCTACATAGATACTGACCCAGCAACAATATCACAGGGTGCAAGAACTAGAAACAGCACAAACGAGTGAGATATGACTGCAGAGCATGATTTTAGTTATCTTTGTGATGAATTCAGGCATTCAGTTGACGAATCAGGGCGTTTGTTTTGTTTCATTCATACTGTATTCACTCTGATTGGAGTATGACAGAGCCCCAAACCCCCCGCCGCCTTCATGCGAGCCAGCCAGGTGACGGCGCACCCACCTGCTACCCATCGTCCCCTGTGACAAAGGAAAATCAATTAAGTGCACACAATTTGAAAAAAAGGTAACACAAGGAAACAAACAAAGACCAGAGAGATCGATGAAACGAGAGTGAGACCACCCCCAGTCCAAACACCTTCAACCCTGCCCATGGTCCTCCCCCCCGGGCTCCTCCTTCCCGTGCTGCTCCGCTAGTTTTGGTGGAAAGTTCCTGACTTCAGTCGCTGCCAGGATAGCCATTGCCGCATGATCACATTGTTCCATCAGGAAACGCTCCGAGATTTCCGCATGCTGGCATCTGCCCACATTCCATCCAGTGCCCTTTCCCACCGCCTTCCAGAGCTCTGTCTGCTGGTCTCTCCACCGGCTGCAGTGGCTGAAGAGATGCTCCCACATCTGTAACGTTTTGCTTCCACACAACCAGCATTGGTCGTCCTCTTGGTGTCCAAACCATTTCAGGTACATTCCAATCGGCACATGCCCGCTCTTCAGTCTGTAGAATCTTGTCACTGGTGATTCACACTTGTCATTGGGACAGATCTCTTGCTCCCAGATTTGCCCTTCAGTCTGTATCCATAGTGGTTGGAGCACTTATCGGCCTCCCACTTAGCCGTTGCCGCCATCCTCCCTTCGGAAACCAACCCAGCTCGATTTGCAGTCGAGGTGTTTATAAACCTGCCTACTGTGTAGGCTCGGTCTATAGGTGCAGTGTTTGCGTGGCGGTCAACCTGTTCGTGCCCAGGGATGCCCGAGTGTCCCGGGACCCAGTGGATTGCCGCTTCGATCTTGTGGGCACGGAGGGCCCTAGCATGCTCATTGATTGCTCTGGCTATCTGCCGCCCTAGCCACGGGTCCAGGTGCACTGTCCGTCTGATGGCCGCCTGAGAGACACTGAACACTGCCACTGTCTTGAATCTGTCGGCCTGGAATGCCTGCCCTGTTGCAATGGACTTTCGGAATGCGAATCTGTTCGCCCATAGTACAATGTTGAATAGCTCCATTTTTCCCATGCCGAGGTAGCTGCGGAAGACCATCCAGCTGTCTACGTTCAAGCGCACCACTGCGGCTCCTACTCTTCCATCACTCATTCATGATCTGTCGGTCCACCTCGTCCAAGTGCCACATTCCGCCTAGCCTTCCATTCTTCTGGCCCATAGCTCAGTGGCTCATTTGGCCATGGCGTGGTCTTCCAGAATAGTGGTCATGACCGATGGCTCCTCCCCTCGGTCTGGCCCGAACATCGTCTCTGCTCTCCTGCCGCAAGGGTACCCTATCATGGACACTCTGACTACCAGTGCGCCAGGTGTATGGTAAATGTAGAGCTCTTTCGCCTTGGAGCCTTCACACACGCATGCTCACCTTGATACAAACTGTTCGTGCCTGGCGTCGTGGGCCACCGCTGCAGGCGTGAACCCTGAGTCTCTCATTTGCGTGCCTTTCGGAGTTGTCGGCAGTGCCCCCAGGGTTGACCTGGCTTGTCGATTGAGGAGTCGCTGGAGGTCGTTTTGCCGGCTGCCTTACTTCTGATCTCACCAGAGCTTGCTTCCATACAGCGCGACGGCCTTGATGCAGGCTAGAATCGGGGCGTTTAGATGATGCTGAGCAAATTGTTTCCTAGCTGAGTAGCAGCCAAAATGATGTTGCGGCATCAAGATGACCTCTCCAAGCCCACATATATATTCGCCATGCCTGCCCACCTGACTTACAATCTCCAGATCCTTCGACACACCCTCCTCACCTCTGCTACCCCAACGTATTGCCCTTGATGTTTTATTCCACACTCCCGACACTTGTTAATAGTTTCAAGCATTTGATATCCGCCACTCAATCGTTGACCACCATAGAAAACCTAAACTTTAATGAGATGCCTACTGGTTGGCAGAATCAGTTGTTGCAAATACTAATACAATATAGATGCCGACTCTACAAGTCCAAGTCTGGGCTATGAACGCAGGTGTTGGAGTCAGCCAATGGGCAGCAGAAACAATGGGGATTTGGCAGCAGCAGGGTGACTTCACAACAGAAGAGAAACATAAGAAAGTGAGATAGCGTGTCTGGGACATTACCCAGTCTATGAGAATCAGAAACAAGCTAGATGCCGGCTCCGAGCAATGGGATTGCCAAACCAATTGTTGTTGTACCTGAATCAGTGATCTGGCATCTAAAGGCCACTTTGGAAATGGTACATGGCGGACACGACTATCCTTGATGGTCAGAAAATGAAGGCAGCACTGGATGAGTTCGCAGAGGATGGCCTTCGCGTAAGGAAGGATAGGATTGACCAAACCCCGACCAACAAGTGGAGATTTATATACATTGGTATGTATTTCATCGCCCCAATGTTTCTGTTGCTCTTCCTGATGATGGGTAGATACAGCTGATAATGAGAAATAAGCCTCAGGTCACAGGTCTTTGCCCATAAAGGTGCGTTGCACCGCCTTGAACACATTCCTTGTCAAGCCCTTCAGCTTTAGCATCGCCTATGTGAATGCCAACATTGCTGGGAAGGAGGTGGGTGAAAACAACATTTAGTTATTCTCAGGGCACTGCCTTGGGGATGATGACTCGATGCATCTGACAGTGATATCAATCGTCGATACCACCATTTGGTCAATTGTGAATCGTGCACTCGCCAATCTGCCAGACCCCTTCCAGATAATCAGGGAGCTTTGGGGCTGCCAGGAGGAGCTTATTGGATATGGTGGTCCACACACCCATAATGTCACCCCAATCTTCATTTACAATACCGCTGCCAGATGCGGCAGGCCAGTGATGAAATTACACATCCCAACCCGGTATACGATCGTGTATAATGGCCAACAAGCTGGCAGCACGTCCGGTGCCCTGATGCCTATCCATGCTGGACACAGCTACCAGTCTCCGGATGTCATTCTCCTACCTGCAGCCGAGGATATCATCAACGATATCAGGGCGGAATCAAATGATGCTGAGAGGTGGCACCCATATTGAAGCAGCATTCGGAGGACGAAATCAGGATTAAAAATGTTTAGAACTGAAGCTTCAAAGGTGGAGTATCAGAAAGCAGCAATATCTTCCAGTCATCCAACATTGTGCTCTTGGTCTCATCGCCGATTACGAGCAGAGCTTGCTTGCTGATGAGGATGTGGATTGGCTATGTGAGCACGATCACATTGTGAATCCTCCTGCTATGGGCTCTTTGGACAATAGGAAGTGTACAAGCAGCCGCCCAGCTGCAGATTAGTCGTACTGAGGATGCAATGCACTGGGTGGACAGTGGATCAAGAATTTGTGTCGTGGGTGAGTATATAGCTGGCACTTTGGAGGGTGGATGGATAGGTGATAATTTGGAGTTTTTTGGAGAGGTTTTGGGTCTCTTTTTGGTGTTTTGTTTATTTTATTATCACATGGGTCACATTCATGCATGAAGGGCTGTGTTGATTCTTCATGATGTTTGGATTAATCATTGAGAGGTTACATTTTGGGAAAGGCATAGTGGCTGTAATAGGACTCCGTGTATGGCTACCATGGAATTGGTTTGTGGGTATCTTCGCCCAGCAGAGATTTGCTGCAATGATTAGTGAAACATGAACGCATATTAGCTCGTTGTGATAGTGATTTTCTTCAAAGGACACCATTCAACAACCAAGTGGCATGCTTGTCACATGCCATACTTAGTTCCGAGTTTCTGTCCATCCTAGGAGTTGGATGTGTGAGTGGTGGCACGAGCCAACATCCAGGGGGTGTCGAGAGAATGAGAAGAGGCATCATGACGATGCTTTTAATCGGATCAACATTTTGTTTTCATTACGCAATGCATTGATTCATTTACTATACATTCATTCACATTTCCGTTACTCACTCCTTTAATATTGTTACACTTATCACTAGCCCCTTTATAAATCATGACATGAAGGTGCTGCACTTCTCCTCCTCCTCGAGTTGCTTCGCACACCAGGATAAGCAGAGGATCAATTCACGACAAGGCTCTCAATGACGATCTCAGCAGGATACCCGTCAATTACAATCATCGTCACGATGACGATTGAGAACCTGATAATGAGACTCTTTGGCCACCATCAAGGGAAGCAATGAGCAAGCGGCAATCAAAAGATTCCTTCACATCAACACTTAGAAAAAGAGTTGGGGCAACTCAATTACGTTCTACGTTGGCGCTACGCCTTCATCCTGCTCATTGAGATGTCTATATCTTCACAGTGGAGGGGGATGAATGTCTGCCTATGCCTCCGGCGTCCAAGAAGGTATGTGATTACATGTTTACATGATTGAATTCGCCCGCTGATGTCAATATTTCCTAGAGGAAGGTTTCAAATGGAGGCAGTGAGCAATTGGTCGCATCGAAAGCTGGAAATATATGGTGATATGAGCCATTGGTTGAATCTGTGACAGGCCTCATTGTTGGTGCAGAATTCAATGCCCAGGCAACTCGTTCATGAGTTCCGGAGATACTCATGGCACTTTCGAATATCATAGGTATCCATCATGTGAGGTTTGTGAATCCATTTGCCATGAATGTGGTGAAGACCGCCTAGATTCATACTTGGTGGTATGAGGAAATTTCCAGGATTGATCCAACCCAGAGAAACTCAGACCCTCCACATGCCTACAGTTTAGTGGTAAATGAATCATCTCAATGATTGATATCATTGATGACGTTTTGCATCAGCCCATCGGAAGGAGTACTTGCTCCACTGGAGCATTGATATAAGGCTGCCAGACTTCAATCGACTTGGTTTATGGATTTCGAAAACAGTTGCCAACAGAGATCTGGCACATGGTAGCCTGGCAGTTGGCGAAGGACAGGTTGAAGTGCCCCGGAAACTTTTGTGAGGTAAGTTCAAAGGTCTCTTCTTGTTTAATTGATGTCTTAATGATCAATTGTGGAGTGCAAGTTCTGATTAGCAGACATCGAAATTGTTCATCGTATTCACCGGACATACTTCTATGGCATAATTAGATGGGCATGAATGATACCTCATTGATTGATGAAATCAACCCGACATTCATTTTCCTCACCGCGGTGGCCATCATCCATTCTCTGTCAGCCTGGATAACTGGTGAGTTCGGGGTCCCTCAAAAGTTTGGTCCGGGAGGCGGAGCACTACATATGTGTGATACAAGAAACATTAATCACGCGGCTGATAATGAATACACAGATGTATTCTGTTGTCTCAACATGGAATTTCGTTCTCTCTCGCCAGAGGCTCCATCCGCAAAATATATTTCAGTCACTGGAAGCCTCCAGGAGTGTCAGAGAGGAAGTAGAGTGTAAACTTAGATGGATCAATTTCAGGAGAGTATGAGACCCTAGGAGGGCATTCCGGCCAGCCTTCCGAGTACCTGAGATCTCTGATGACTGGTACAGCAGTACCATTGGAGTGATTGTGATAAGTTTGGAAGCACCTCGGAGTGCTGGAGAGAACGTCAGGTGCACCTGGGAGCACCTTGGAGCGCCAGCGACAAGTCTGGGAGCACCTCAAATCACAGTAGATCAGTCTGGGAAAAACAACATCTTCTTTGGGAATGCTGCTGGCGCACCTGGAAATCATAGCTACTACTTATCGTTCAACAATTGTTATAACTCATGTATTCAGTTTGTATTCTCATCTATGTATCTATGTATCAATGTATCAATGTATCTATATAGCTACCCATCTACGACAGGGTATATCTGGACTGGCTGCAGGCAGTGCTTGAGAGCAATTTGAGGTGTGCCTGACAATGACCTTCAGGCGAACTCAGAGATACACTCCAAGGCCGTGATCGAGCAAGTGTAGAGACGCACTTGGAGCCGGTAATCGAGCGTAGTGGGAGATACACTTGGCGGCCCTGATCGAGTGAAGTTAGAGATACACTCCGAGATTGTGATCGAGTGAGTTTGGAGATGGATTTGGAGGACACGCTGGCGCAAGCTTCCAGGCCGTGATCGAGCGAGTCTGGAGATGCACTTGGAGGGCGTAATCGAGCAAGTTTGGAGAGACACTTGGAGGCCGTGATTGAGCGAGTCTGGAGATGCACTTGGAGGCCACAATTGAGTGAACTGAGAGATGCACTCCGAGGCTGTGATCGAGCGACTTTGGACATGCACTTGCAGGCTGTGATCAAGCAAGTTTGGAGGAGTACTTGGAGGTGGCCAATCTTGGAGGTGGCCGATCTTGAGGCGGTCGATGGGAGGCGCGCCAGGTGCAGAGACTGTATTCATCGGCTAGTTAACTCAAATCCATGGGAATGTGACGAGGTGACTTTACCTTTGCAGGTCTTATGGAGAACTGCCTGGTGGCGGTCCATCTGTGTAGTGAGGCATGCCAGAAGTTGGACCTACATTCAGGTGTCAACTCGTAATTGTCAGAATGAAGGGCCAACAGAGTCTCTATTGTGTATACTGTCCTCAGTGTATGCTGCACTCGGCGTATGCTACAGCTCGGTGTAAACTCATGATAATGGAATGGAGAGATACAGAGGAATGAGTTAACTTTGTGTTCTTCGATGATGGTAGAGTTATGGATGAGAATGAGAGAAATGGGGGACGAAGATGAGAATGATATGGAGGATATGAACGGATATGAGAAATCTGAATTATGGTTTGCCTGATTGGGTTTGGAAGACCTCATATCGGTGATATTATGTGCGGGATCGTGACTGGTACCTGCCGTATCGGGGATGGTAAATTGACTCCCACACGAAATTTTCTTATGTCCTAGTTTCTCATGATGATTTCCCCCATTTCCTCCCATTTCTCCCTTTCTTGTCCTCAACCCACACTTTACTAAGCATATTCAAAATGCAAGTGACTGTAGTGTCTCAATGATGAAACGCATCGTTTTGCCGAATTCAATCACCTGTAAAGATGACATGTAGGTAGTGCTACATAGACATGGGGTGGGGTTGCCAGTTCAGAGAGTGAATTTTGGAGGGACAGTAAGATTTACAAAGTCACATCACATATAATTTATAATTCATTTGGATAGAAAGTTGTATTTGCCTCGAAAGAAGGCTTCATACAAAGGTGGTTCTCTGACAACCATTTAGGGATGTGTGGCGAGGTGGTTGCGTGGGCGGTTCGTATGGGCCGGGAACCAGTTAAGATCCAGGGGATATCGGTACATAGATTCATTGATCAGAATACACACTGAATACATTAGCTTGCAACATCATTTAATGATAAGCACTAACGATGATTTCCAGGCATACTAGCAGTGATTCCAAACAAGATGGTTTTCCTGGACTCCACTATCACAATTTGAGATGCGCCGAGACTTGGCGGCAGCATTGCCAGGCACTCCCAGGCATCTCACCGGCATACTGACATACTCTGCGGGTTTACAACAGACCTCATCTGTCCTTGCAGAGTTGTAGCCAGTACTCTCATGTGGACCTGGAGGCCACTACATCTGTCCAATCCACTCTGCAAGTAACCCACCCGTGGATTCTAGTTCGACAACTGCCATATATTCCCCAAGGTTCAGAGTTACAACCATTTATTTTGCCGACAGAGGTGAGTATGAAAGACTCCAGATCATTCGATTTAAGTCGTATCTATCTATATAATGGATGCCTGAGGTATATCGTGATTCAGAAAGTGACATGTACCCTAGAATACACTGCTTTCTAATGTGCAATGCAAAATCCTAACACTAGTATCAAGGATACAATTGATGCAACAATTCACAGTTGGATTCAGTCAATGAATGTTGAATTGAACAACTTGTACCCGGTGAACTTGGGATATTTATATGGTACTGTCAGTAACTACTCCTTGTGGCTGGCCTAATATAGTAAGGAGAAATGGGTTTTTCATATTTGCACCTGCATATTCTTTCACAAGTGGTAGTAACTATGGCTGTAGTTCAAGCATTTATGGTGGCTGCATTGTGTAGAAATGTTGCCATGTCAAGAATTTGCAGATCTTAGATACCATTGGGATCTGGATAAGTGGTGACTATTGAATTACTTGTATTCAAACTCAGTATGTTATTGGGAAGGGATAAATATTTATCTCCACATACAGTATGTTAGTTTTAAGAACACCCTGCTTTGTTTATATTCTTTTGTTTTAGAAATTTGCAGCTAAGTTATGGTTAGATAAGTCAATACCATATGTAATATGGTGGGTAGTATTTCACTGTTGGTACTTCATTTATGCTGAATTAGCTCAATTTGTTGCCAATAATATTGCAGTCATTTCAACGGGAAGCAAATCTGGGTTGAGAATGATGATATTCAGCAGAGTGAAAGAATGGAAAGGTATGATGAGGATTCAGTTATAATTCAATTTATTTCAGTTGTTGTCAATACTACAACGTCTGAGATATGTGTCATAAATAGTTACTCACTTTCTCATATTGTACATAAAACTCTTGTACACAGTATATAGTTGTATTACAAATCTATTATGAATCTCACTGCTATAAGGTTGACTTGACATAAGTGTTGGGGTTGGAAGCTTGGTAAAAGATAATATTGATATTTTGGGAGGATTAATCTCATAGCTGGCAGATCAATTATTGAATGTAGGTTCAGGAAATTAAGGTGCAGTGTATTTTCAAGTGGCTTGCAGGATTCAATGCAATAGCTAAATTGCAGGCTTGCATTAATATGCTAATTACATGCACTCTCTGAAGCTACCATTCCTTAATCAGAATCTTCATGGAAATATGAACTTTATGCAATCTTGTGATTTGCAAGTTGGCGGAAACCAGTCAAGGTTGGTTAAAGATTTGTCACAAAGTACAGATTGTCAGATTAAGTGTCAAGTAGAGGCTATGGGTCACCTACTGTGTTGCTGAGCCAAATCTGCCAATGTAGATTTTGTCTGTTCAAACAATCTTGATGAATATTTAATCACAAAATCTATTTCAAGTTACAGTTGTTGGATGCCTAAAAATGGAATTTAGTTACAGTCCCGTAGAGTCTGCATTAGAAATGTTGTGAGCCTCAGACTCTTTGAGAATGCGCAGTATACAAAGTGAGTGGAAGTTGTTAGTTATCTGTAGAGTTGCAGAGCCAACTCAGTCTGATGAGATTCTTTCAATCTGTAGCTATATTGACTTAGACTGAACTACTGCAGCTATTTTAGAATCTTGAAAACTTAAGTTGAAAACATACTACTGAGTTGATTTCTAATTTAGTGATGTTACTGATAAGCCCACACTGTACATATCAGGTATAGAGTCGAGTGGCTACCTCTCTCGAAAGGATGGTAGACATGGAGAATGAGTGTTAAGATATTTTACCAACAGCTAGATTGATGTCCTGTACTCGGTGCATCTTCAGTACATTAGCAAAATGTAAAATACTTCAGAAGTAATAAGTCAACGACTCAGCTATTCTGAACATCCACACCGATTCTTCCAGAAGATCCCAGAAGCTACCGAACAGGCTGAATGCAAAATGATGTGCTTCTCAGGGGCTCTGAGACGTACACTCAGGTGCTCCTCAATGGTGCTGAAGTTGCGGAACAGTATACAAGAATATTCTACAGAGTATGAAGTCATCTTCAGAATGCTATAAAATCATGCCTTGAAGTCGGTAAAATTTCGGAGGTGCTGGGAGTACAATACTCCTCGCCAAGATCATTCCGGTGCACCTGGAGCCTGACTCTCCGGGAGTGACAATATATAATGTCTATATCAAATAGTACAATTCGATAAACTGTCTCACAGCTGCATACCTGAATCATGCATTCTACAACAGCAAAATATATTTCCGTCCAGGCGGAATGGCTGCGTCAGAGTGGACGCGCTCGGTCCAAGGTGTCAGAGACACCCTGGTGGCGGAATTCTCAGTGCCCGCCGTCAAGACCATGTGTCGCGTCGCATATTGCCCTCCAATCATAGTTTCACCATTTCTTCCCGCTGTGTCGGTCTTCAATTTCAAATGAACACTCTGACGTTGTGGCCAACTGAGACCATATGTCGGAGTGGGTTCATTGGGTACACACTTGCATCGGGATTGCAATGCGATACATGGCGCTGCAACAATCTCTCCTCACGTTCGTTCTCCCTGTGCGCAGAATGCAATTCTCCCTTTACTAATCAGGCACATCATTCCAAGTCGCAAGATCTATCTGGCTATTGACAATCCATCGCTCGTTCCTTCCGTCTCCTTTCATACCGCAAGTAGCTATCTCTGGATATCCATGCGCGCAGCCGACAATCTTTCCCATGCTGACAACTTGCACAGCAACGGCTGCTGGTGCTTTTTGCACTTGTACAAATTGCAAGACGGGATCCATGTTACCTGAGTTTTCAGGTATTGTGGTAAGCGCCAGGGCAAACCAGTACTCAACAAAAGCTCCATCCTCATTTAGAAGCGTGATTATGAATAGTGTTTGCAGTTGCCACGGGAGGCGCTCATTCACCGCGCCATAACACCTCCCCGAGCAGTGCTTTACCCACACCCTGTCATTCAGTCAGTCCCCCCCGCGCCAGCTCTGGCTTCCTGTGCATCGACACATCTGAGATGTGCGTTCACCTTGTAAACCCTCAACTTGAACTTTAATACCATGGTAAATACAGAGCTCCATTACATGCAGTTGTTCATCTGACATATACGTCTTGTTACAACTCTTATGCTTGATAAACTCCCACGTGCTGCTGCATATTGCCACGCGGTGTGTTGCGTCTTGCATATTGTCGAGTAGTGCACGGAAGTCTTTGATCTTAGCATCAGGATGCTTTCCATCACGGCGGTTTTGGGGTCCCATGAATTCAGGCTTTGTCTTTGCGTGGGAGCTCAGGAAGGCAGCTGGATCCGCACCAGAAGGGAGGACTTTGCAGGCGGCAGCGCTGTTCTCCCGACGCCAAGTGAGGGCTTGGAGATTGAGCTGTCTCATTTCGAAGCAGAGAATGCGATGCTGAAAAGTGATTACTTGTGGCAGGTAGTTGAGATTGTGATTGGAGGCATTCCAACCGTCCTTGCGGTTGATTCTATGTGCTTGTTCCTGTCTCTCAGCAGACTACTGTTGCAAGGCTCCTTATCGACGAATCTGTTCGACCCAATGTGTCATCAAGTGGGTGTTCGGAAGGTTGAAGTTAGCATCTAACTCGTTGGAATCATCTATCTAGTGGCTGATATACTCCTGCCAGGAATTCATTTTGCCCCACTTCTTGGACGGTGTCCAGGTTTCAGCATTTGTTTCCTCCTCTATGTTTCACTTTTTCAAGTGATCGTTCTCAGGGTATTGGCGTTGGCCTTCGCCTCTTTGCCGGCTGGGCCAAGTACGCAAACAACTTTGAAGGTGTGAAAACGATGCAAGGCATCCTCTATGTAGCTCAATGATGTATCATGGTGAGATTTATATCGAGCAGAGATATGAAATTCTAACAATGCCCCCGTACACTCAATTGTGGGATTCAATATGGGACACTGAGCAGAGCATCGGTCTCGTAGAGCCTGGGTTACAACTCTGAGCATTCACCGGCTCATTTCTTTCATCTCCTTCTCATTCCATTGAGAAACTTCCTCATATGACATTTTTTTTGGTGTGAGGTTGTGGTAAGCAGGCACAGACAACCAGATTGCATTTTACTTGTCAAGCCGTTTGTGAGTCTTCCGGAGGTGGAAAATCCAGGTCTAGAGGTAGTCGAGTATCCCAATCTGCATCGAATGGAGGAGATCGGGCTTCGGGAGGTCACTCATGATATGGGGAATATGTCGAACCACGTTGAATACTAGGAGAACATGGCATGACGAGAGTTCAACATAGGTTGCCTTAGTGTTGGCATCGCTGAGCGTTCAATATAGGTTGTGATCCAGCCGGTGGTGTTGGTTGTCAGGAGAGACATAACCTTCAAGTTCGTTCTTTGGACAGTCACACCAAAGACAGACATGCCGCTTGAGATGATGTAGGTCCCTATACTCTGGGCAATCTGAATGCCATGCTGTTATAACCAGTGTGCAACACCTGAAGTTGCCATCTGTACAGGGAACGTCATAATACCCGCTCTCAGTGCTGGGGTTGTGTTTAATGGTCAGAGGCTGGAGTAACCACGGGAGTACTTCGGTCAGCACCGCTCGGTTTGTTTGCCGCTGCTCATCTAGCCACTTCTGAGGAACATAGCGGTTCTTGATTGGAATCGCCAGGAGAGCGACCATTACGACGCTGTGCATTGAGGACATCTGGCGGATCTTCGTTGATGGACTGCCAATCGTCATATAGACTGCCCACTCTGTCTTGTTGCCAGCAAAATTCGAGAGACGTGTTCCATCAGACATGAAGATGATGGGAACCAGTGTATCCCCCACTCTGTGGATTGACTTAACATCGGTTGGTATGTGATTATCCTCGAGTATTTCTCCTTACCTGTGTCGCCCACCACCAGTCCGCAGTGTGCATTTTGGTATAGAGGTGTTTCGGTGGCGTAGTGCCATTCAAGCAACGCTGTGGGGCGTAAAAGAGATGCTCAGCGTAGGCTGGCTGCCGCATCAACCATCTCATGCTTTTGATGATCTCTCAACTCCTGTATTTGATAGGGGGTTGGTGATTGTCATTCCATGACATATCCTCAAGATTGTGTAGTTCCCGCTCCCGGAGAGCTTGTTTATCAGCCATGCCAGCCATGAGCTTCTGGACGCAATCCCTGATTTTCAAGTTTGGGACACACAGAGTGGTGTTTTCTTCTCTCAGCACGTTGTCATAGTATGTCTTCATGCCCTTCTTTCTGATCCCACACTGGATATATTTGGACTATTCATGAGTCGAAAATGGGTAGTCAGGATTTGATTCTAGGTTCGTCCCAAGGCAACCTTAAGCATCGTGTTCCCATGGCTCAGTAATGTAATCCCTCAACGGGGCGCTGGCACCAGGGTATATTTCCATCTACGGCATAGTAGTTAACTGTGGTTTACACTCCAAGTCTGCAATGGTTTCAACCTGTTCGAGGTGGGGAAATGCATTCAAGTCATTGACTGGATCTTCGTTAGTGTTGAATTCACCACGTTGAGCAGGTTCAACGCGTCGAGTTGCACTGCGAATAGTCAGATTCTCCTAGCGTTCAACTTGAAGGAGTTCAGGATGGTGTAATGTGATATGTTTAGGTTGGCAGCTGTCTGAGGTGAACTTCTTTCGGCATGAACATCCGGGGCAAGTTAACGACGTCTTCTCTGGCATTGCCGACGACTCCTGAGGAGTGGAGTATACACTGTAGACAGGGACGAAAGTTGGTGCTGGGCCTGAGCAGCTTGGTGGGTGTAAGCTCATGATACTTTCAGCTAACCTGAGAGATTTAATGAGCCTCAACATCATCACAAGGAGGTTCCTTACACGCCAGGAGTTGTAAAGATGCTGCATGCGCGATGTCCCATCAGACTATGAATAGAATAAAACGAATACAAAACCTATAAAGAAAATGAACCCAGAGCAATTCAAAAACCATGCGACGTGTGTAATAATAAATGCCTGAGATACATCGATTTGAACAAGTGAAACCAACAAGACAAGAACCCGACCTCAACATGAATGCAACAACCATCGCCTCCTCTGCGACGCGAGCACTGGTTCACTCCTTGCCTACAGAGCCATCTGGGCACGCCCCAGAGAGAGGGAAATTGGGGAGAGGGACATTGGGGAGAGGGACATCGTGGAGAGGGACATCAGGGAGAAGGATATTCGGGAGACTGTCACCACCTGCCAATTCACTGAGCAGCTGCTGATCCACATCCACATCCAAGGTGTTTCCGGCTGCCTCAGCTTCTCGCAGAGTTGGCACCACTGGTCGAGGTTATTGCAGCTTCACACACCCCAAAAACTCCTACCCACGGAGGCAATGAGTCTCGAGAGTTTGTGGTCGTGGGCGAGGGTCCAGGGTCGGTGGCCATGGGGCAGGCGCCAGGGGTTTTGGCCGTGGGGCATGCTTGCACATCACCTGGCCTTGCCCAGGTAGCATGATTGGCTGATTATTTACCATGGTATTGACATTGTCAGCCAATGTATGTACCATCTCCCCCTGGCCAATTGTCTGAGGTCCTTTGCCATCATCCTCATCCTCATCCTACTGCTCATCCTCATCCTCCTCCTCCTCATCCTGCTCCTCTTTATCTTCCTCCTCTTCATCTTCCTCCTCTGCATTATCACTTTCCCTTTCCATATCCACATCACCGTCTAAATCAATGCCGCACAGTGCATCCTCATCATCCTCCAGGCACATATCCACATCAGAATCGTGCTCTGAGTCATATTCGCCGTCTGACTCCCCGGTAGAGTCGGTATCTGCATCTGAGGAAATTGACCCGGAGGGCGATTCTTCCGGCTCTGAATATACCCACTCGAGTTAGCCCTCCATGTCTGAGTCTGCCTCATACATTTCCTTCTGCAACTTCAAAGCAACTGCACGAGAGATATCATCTCCCCCTGGGGTTTGTTTCTGAATAACTATCCCTTTACTGTTTCCCTTCCCCTTCCCCTTCCCTTCCTCCATTCCCTTCCCCTTCTCCTTCCCTTTCCCCTTCCAGTCCTCGGTCGCCTTCCCTTTCCCCTTCCCATCCATTGATCCCTTCATTTTCCCGATCCCATTCTAACCGCCCTGCCTGTACTCCTCACCCTCGTCAGTGTCATTGTCATTTCCATCGCCAGGATGGCTCCGTCCACTCCTTGGCGCTCCGGGATCCGCCGAGTTGTCATCATCATTATCCTCATCGATTATCTCATCGCTATTCAGTAGTGTCACGGCCAGAAAGTAGCCTGGCGCGTACTGTCGGGAGCTTGGTTGCTCAATCTGTGCTGTGAGATCATCGCAACCCTACAAAGAGAAACGCTCGCCAGTGCACTTAACATTCCGCGAGCTGGTTCTCTGCAGATTGGAGTGATTGACTAGATCCCCGAAGGCACAGGGGTTGTCCCACCTCCAATTGTTCATTTGGTCGCAGGTTTTGTCAAACATTTGCCCCATATATGGGCGGAAGGCTGCCCACCACTCCCGGGAAGGCAAACTCCTGCTCCTGCGGCGCAACCACATCAGCTGGAATTGTGAAAAGTGGTGAGGCGTGACTGGAGCAAGAAAGATTATATCAGAAATGAGGTCCCATGCCTTCTCATGCTTCACACCGGAAACATTGTATATCCGTATAAGTCCACGGATATCTTCCAAGATGAATCGCTTGATGTGGTCCCAATCCAAGGACAGGCATCGATTTCTGACCGATGTCAGCATCTTTCACCTGGCCTTCGCCTTACCTTCGCGGCTGCTCTATGATGGCATCACTGTGAGTTGAAAATGAATCACATCCGAAGCGATAGCTGTTTGATAAAGTTGCATCCAGTGGAAGGAGGCCGAGAGGGAACATACACAGTTGTGTAGGGTATTGGGTGTGTTTTGGGTCGAGATGCGTTGTTCAAGCAAGTCACGTGATATCAAGATAGTTCAGGATGCTAGCGGTGTGTGTATTATGGGAGGACAAGAGAATGGAGGTGTAGGCGGGAAGAAGGTATATATTTACTCCAGTTCCTGCAATTCCTTGGTTCAGCTTGTGAGATATGATAATTTTGTTTCATATCCTGCGTTTTGTTTGTGAACGAACACAAAGCGGCCCAGCGTGGATCTTGCACAACCACCAGGGACTTCATGAATCAGAAGCCTTGATATGAGATTTAGTACTCACGGTGAGGAAAGTCTACAACGCCGGGCATTGCTTTTGCATCTCACAACACTGTCACAGCTCAGACATGGTGCATCTCAGAGCACACTGCGTAGTTCTCAGTTTGTCCTAACTATTCATCAATCTAACACGGCAACCATCATGCCAAGCGGTGGACAAAGCAAATGCAGCGGATGTCATAGAATAGAGAATACGTCACTGTTCGCTTTGGAATGCTTATAGCTCTGCCAAAGGGGGATTTCCGCCGGAAAGCAGAGGATATACACGATCAATGGTTCGAAGTATTGTGCCAAGACTGAGTGCAATACCATGATAACTGTGCCAAGAAGGCGTAAACACCCTTCAAGCGGTGCAAATAGACCTTCAGATGTTGCTGTAACAGTGAATATCAATGCTGAGTTGAATCTGAGTTCAATCTGATGGCAATTAACCCCATAATTGAATGCTTTTCAAGGGATCTTGTCCCCAATTATTGCCATGGTTTAGAGTCCAGTGCGGTCTACCCTGCGCCTCCCTTTTTTGTCCAGTCCCTCCCTGATCGCTCAAATAGAAGTCTACCTAGCCTGCCGTTGCCTATGCATGCACAGGAAATTGTTCTTTCATTCTTAACGTCGAACAACAATATCGGACTATACCTTCCCAACGGCCTCACCCTGACATGACTCCGGTCATATGAACTGTTCGAAGTCTTGCGAATTGTCAGAATCAACAGAAGCGTCGGCATTCAGGATATTCCCGACATCCCCCTGCCAAGAGACGCCTTTCCGTACCGACTGGCGAGAGGGATTCCTCTCAAGGAGGGAGTTCTGTAGCCTCTACAATCCAAAGTCAGAACTCCACCCCCTCATCTTTGCTGAATAATTCTCGGGTTGCAGATATCATTGAACAAGTGACTTCCACCCCATCCACTGCACAGCAACCTTCAATGAATACTCCAACTGCCACGCCAGGCACAAGCAGTCGTCGCACACCAGCACCCAGAGGATCCTCACAGAGAGACTCAACATTCCGCATTGTATTCTGCCCCGTGTCCGGCATTGCTAGCACTCCCACTGCTCTCAGCAGTCTTGACAACCTTCCTACCTCTATCCCTCATCCAGAGTCCCGTGCGATCATTACAAATCAACTGCGACCGCAAGCTACCGAAAGGAATCACAGCCAGAGACAGTGTCAATCGCAACCACAGGGGGTGGCTACACCTCGACCAGTCATCTCCGGCAGTCGCAGGGTCCATCGATTTGATCACTCAGATGTGACGTGTCAGGTATTTTCAATGGGCAGACCCCTCAGGCTCTTCATGTGGAAGAGTCGGCCGTTTATGGGTGCAAACCACTTGGAGATGGTAAGTTTTGCAACGCAACGTGTTGCGAAAGCATTAGCTGAAGGCCCACACTGGCAGATATTAGAGAAGTACTAGCACACCACTCTGTATCAAAACATCATTTGGCCCATAGCATTTGAGGAGCGCGCAAAGGAGATCTCGAAAGAGGTTGGCTGAAGCAACCCCATGTGTTGGATATTACACGCTCAAACCGGTACCAGGTTTGAGCACAAGTCAATAAGGTTAAATCCCATTTTATTCTATCAGCAAGGGACAACATAGGAGAGCTTTATGATCTCCACCGGTTTGAATCCGCTGCAGAGCATTTGGAATTCATTGATTCCCTTCTGGCAGACACCAGGTATCTTTATCCTGTGGCAGAGGGTGTGGAAGGTGGTCTACATAGTCCAAATCCAATGCACAGAGAGTCGAATGCTGCAATCGAATGGCCAGCGTCCACTTTAATGCCTGGCGGAAGCAATCCCTCTGTTTATCTACATCAAATTTTATGATTGGGCGAATAACCGCACTAACTATATGATGGATTGTATCATTCCATGATTGACTACAAGGATGGTCCTATACCATCGCCACTGATCATGTTGACCTGCATCGCTTTGCGCCATGCGCTCATGGAGTGGCAAAAGGACAAAGGTGTTCATCCGAATGCGTCCAACTCAAAGCTGCAAGCGGACAGACCAGATCGCTCGATCTACATCAACTACAACAATGATGGTGATAAGAATGCATCCTGCAGCGCTGCAACAGGTCACAAGTTGTTAACCTCGCCTGGCATTGCAGTCACGTATACATTCTTGATGGATACCTGGAACACACTACCAGAGAGCGACCACCAGAGGGTGTATAAAAACACTCCTGTGACCGTCAAGCATCAGATCAACCTGGCTGAGAACCCAACGCCTGCCAGGGTCATCAGCATGGAAGCAGCGCGTGTACACAATGATATTCATCTTGACAATTTGACCTCCGAAGTAGGGTTTGAGGAGCCTGGGATTGGAAGCACTGACCGAAACATCCCGATAGACAACAATTGCACAGATGACCAACTGCATTTTGGGATGCCAGGGGGCAGCAAGGATTACGAAGATGGAGCTGACGAAAATGACAAGTGCGGTGCCATCCCCACCGCCAGCTTTCAAGGACGGCTCACAACTGAACTCGAGAGGTTGGACCTGGGAACCAGTGATGTCGATGGATATAGGGGTTACAATGGCGATGATGCGGATGCGGATGAGCAGGAAGCCACTTCGCTAGCCGATGCTGAATCAATGCAACATGTGGAGGACTGAGGGCATAGTACTAGAGAGTGTGAAGATTGGACATGGCGATGATGCGAATGCAGATGAGAAGGACGAAGCATCGCAAGCCCAAGATGGATCAATGCAGAATGTGGAGGACTGAGGGCGTAGTACTAGAGAGTGTGAAGATTGGACAGTATATTTCAGACCAGCAAAATACGATAATGGAGAAGCAAATGCAATGGCAAGTGATGTATCCGAAGCGAAGATTGTATTGTAATAAGTGACCACATTTTAAAACTCGACAGATATGGGGAGATTGCGGCATACAATATATAGCAATAGCGGAGAGGTACAGTTTCGCACTCGGCCGGAGAATGCCATAAACATCACCATGTGTTGTGTAACCAGCTTCAGCATAACTGGAGCCCCTACGAAGAGTGTAACACACATGTCGTTCTGATGGTGCGTATATGTCAGCAGAAAGTAAAGGATGTATGTATGCAACGGGAAGCCTGTAATTCTTTGTCAGATGGTACCAGGTAACGTCAGGGCCGTCAGAGCCGTCCGGAACACCCGGGTGTTTCTGACAGAGACTAGGGTCATTGCTGAGGTAATCTACTTAATATACCGTCCAGTATGTGTGTAAGTCAACAATATTATATTCTAGCCCTACGCAATTGATGCCGCCCGATGCAGCATTCTCCCTCACCAAATGTGCTGGTCCCACTGTTCCTCCAACAGGTACAATATGCTTCATATTTGTCTGTTTGACCACCCGGATGAACCTGTCACCACAATCAGCCCAACCAAGAAGATCTTTGATCTGTATTGGAATCTCCACCACGTACTCTTGAGCTTGAGGATGTAATACCCATTGTTGGGTCATTTTTCACCTCTTAGAAAACGATGATATTGCTTTGCCAGCTGGCAGGCACTCCTGAAATTGGAGGATCTGATTCGGTGCAGTCCAGCTGAACTATAATATGGGGAAAGAAGGAATTCGTCTTTGGAAGGTGTTATCAAGGTCATTCTCTTCAATTTGCGTATAATGGACCCAAATCTTATAAGCTTCAGGCACGATTGCCTGGTTGGTATTGGTACATTCTACCTTGCAATCATGTCCCAGACGCTCAACAGAAGTAGGGTTGTGAAATGGTTGATGTTAGTACAACAGCCAATTCCGGAGTGTGATAAATATACTGTCAATGAGTACATTCTGATCATATCCGAGCATGAGTCCACAAACTTTTGGTCCCCAGTGCTCTTGAATTTGAGCGCGGAATAGCTGACCAAAGTTGGGAATTCCGGTATCTTCTGATGCATCGCTGAGTGAGGTTGATTTGATACTTCTGCACACCTCGCAGACATGCGTTTTTCTCACATGATATACCTGCTGTGATACAGGGCAGAGAATGGGCTCGTCCTGAATTGTTTGCAGACATAACAGATGGGCTCTGCATGTATTTCAGTGTATATCAGTAGCGGACAGTGGGTTGAAAACTTTTGCAGAGTCAACATTGTACCAGTCTTCGAGTGCAAGATATGACAATGTCTCCTTCGTATAGTCAAGACCGGTACACCGGTCATTATGCTTAAGCATCTGTCGAATGTAATGGACTTTGTTGCTAGATTGATATACCTCTTTCACGTTGGCAATATGTAGCCGTTCAGAAATATCTGTGGTGGAATTGTCACCGGAACCCATTCGCCGAATTGACTCTGATATTTCGCTCACATGATGCACCTCTGAATATCTGAAATGGATTACATGCTGTTCAATGGTTTCCCAGAGTGCATGAATGCCGATTGTCTGCCACCAAGCTTCAAAGATCATCATGTGAATGGAGAATTCCTTCTTAGACTGCATCTGTTTATTCGAGGTGATGCCATAAATCTCTCTATCCAGCTGCATAGTGATGTGCTCCGCATCAGCCAAGCTCCAGGTGGGGGCTTCTGTAACAGCATCAGATAGGCGGTTCTGAAATTGCAGTCGCTTTTCGGCAGTCATGTTTACCGCCCGGTAAGGCTCGTCGTCGGCTGCAGTTTGCGTTAGTACAAGCTGTCTGGCGAGTATGCTTCTTGGTCCGGATGCCTTGGTCCGGACTTCCTGCAATAGTTGTTGCTCATGATGTTGGAATAATTTCATCAAAGGCTTGGGTTTTGCGGGTGTCACTTGATGGATTTCGCACTCCTATCGCTTGATTGCCATCTGACAATCAGCATCTGACCAAGTGGTTGCTGCTTGCCGGGCTCTATTCAGGCACACCTGAAATATCCCTGCGTTTCATTAAGGAAACCTCTTCAGCCCCATACACATGGGCATCCATTGCAGCGAGAATGTTATAAATCTTTTGTTCGCGTCACTGATATGATTCCGTTGCCAACAGGTCATCTACTTTGGCTTTCGCAGACTTCGACATTGTCAGTTCTCGAAAAATACCATTTTTCTTGTAAAATCGCTCCAGTGCATCATCTAGTGCTTTGCGGGATAGATCAGAGTAATTTTGTCGGCTAACAAGTAGAGAGAACTCACATAATGCCCGCATGGCTCCCATAACCATTTCATCATAGGCTTTTCCTGCCGCAGTTTTCCCATCATCATCAGAGCAAACAAGAATTGGAGCGCAAGTCATAGCCAGTGTTCTGATCATTCCACGGATCTCTTTACCTTGCCAGGTGCCACTTGTTAAAGGATTGGATGGTATAGAAAAGTGCTGGAGGCCGGGACATTGTGTAATGGGTGTGGATCGATTGTCAAATTGATCCTTGACCTGTCTCGCTTTCAGGTATTTGAGCAGCCAGTGCAATAAGTCTTTAACTGAACCCAGGAGCAGCTGATGCAAATCATCAGGCTGCCAAAGCCGATAGACATTGCAGAGAGGGTATCGCCAAAACTGGTTGCAGATTGGGTGGACACCTTGGCTGTGCTGAGCATCAATATTATTGTCCGCCAGCGACTTGGAGTAAATATCCTGGTCTCTTGACTTATTCGGTGGTCCCATGGTGGGATGCCCCATTGGCGCACCTTTCGGAATTTCGCACATTGGACATGAGCCATATGAGACTAGAGCAACCATGACTCATTCCGGATAATCTCCGACCCAGGCAGCCAACCGCGGGTAACATTGTCGCTGGAATCCATCAGCACAATCCTATTTCAAGCCGGGGCCAGCAATGTCAAGATGACTGAGTTGGGACAGCTCTGTTCCAACTGTGCAATGCCATGCTTCGTCCATGTTCTTGGCACCTTTTGTGAGACATGAGATCAGGCTGACGAGGATACAGGCGTGCTTTGTAGGTGTACGCGGATATTGTTCCGAATATTACATATTGTGAGATTCAGCGGCCAGGCATGCTGAATGCCCGAAAAATTGGTCAAGTGAGTCTGGTTGGATGCACAAATAACTGGCACAGTCGTCGCTCCAGCAGGAAGTTGATCTTGTGTATCCCACCACCAATCCCTCATGTTCATCACGCTGTGGATTTGACGACCCTTAGTGTCTGAGAGGCGCAACGGTTTGAAATCGAGGTATGCCTGAAAAGAAAGATGTGCTAGTAGGAACTGGATACATTTGTAAATGTTCCTGTAGTATAATATTCCAAATATATGTGAGTCATCTTCAATCCAACTATCATTGCCGAGCCTAAAATCAAGTTCAGAGAGGAGTTTTAGCATGGCAGCTGCAGATTGGAAGGATTCGATTTTGAGGTTGTCCCGTCCAAGCCTCAGAGGTTGATCAATGCAGGCTTACGTTTGCTGGATCAACAATTGAGTGCGCTGAAAGTCGTGTGCAGACTGAAATGGATGCCATAGATTCCAGAGTTCTGAGTACTTTCAATGTTTGTTGTACAATCCAGTTCCTTTACCATATGCTTTCCCCCCCCGCATTTTCCACTCCAACTACCTGCCTATTCACATTTGTCTTTGTGGGATCAGGGGTACAGGTGAGATCGGGCTGCTGAGGGTCTATTGGTTCTTCGTTGAGAGTATCATCAGGTGGTGGTGCACCTGGTACGTGGTCTAGGAGTACATCATTAATTGACAGCTTGTCAATGCCCATCCAGGAGCACCTACCGTAGTCAAACCATGATGGCTCTGGGTGAGGGATGCCTGCAGGTGGTAGAATCCCATTGGGTAATTGCCCTTCATTGATCGATATTGGGTGATATCATTGATATTGAACTTCCAGTTGGTTCTCGTTGCATAATTTCTTTTTGCAGATAAAGCATTTAACAAGTTTCTGGCAAGTGTTGACCATATTTGAAAAATGCTCATTGTTCTGACGAATCTCAATGATGCTTTAAGGGGTATGGTTTGCTGCTGGATTTGAGCCTCAAGGATATTTGTTTGAAAGCAAGCTAACTCTAACTCAGGTTAGCGTATCACTTTCAAAGCCGCGTCACACCCCACCAAATTTGAAGCAGGGGTAAAACAAAGTCACTTTACGATCAGTTTTCTTCACAAACTAGGATGATATCTATCAAATCCCGCACAATAATGCTGCACATTATCTACTGAAAACCGTTAGCAATGAAAGCTTCTTATGTCATCACTGCGATCAACTATTAATACTGTTGATCAGGTGATACTCCGGTCGGTCTGATCGTATACTACATCATTGCAGTATTGTGTCGGTTATGTCGACGCTCACGCCCCATGCAGCAGACAACATCAGCTTAATACAATGAATAGGTAACTTTCCTAGCTGGCTGTATGCCCGCTCAATAATCATCGAGAGCTGATAGGTATGAAGGATATTCACTTCAGTAACGATCCTTGACCGCTGGGTGGATCGTGAGCAGACAACGAGGTTAACACAAGGAGCTCAAAAGGAAACAATCACTGTTGCTGCTCGACTCACAAGGCCTCATATTCAATGAAGTGCAGGTTGTATACACACATTTTGAGTGTCAAATGCCTAGTTCTTGTGCTGACCTTCCAACCAGATATAGTTCTTGTTGGGTTCCTGGAGATATCATGTCGTATCCCTTCTATAACCTTTACATTCATGAACTGCACAAAGGTGAGCTTCTATCCAAGATCATCCTACTTTATGAGTTGGAGCATATAACAAAGAAAGGTGGGAAGTGTGTAATTATGATTTCTTTTTCTCAGCCAGGTTTCATGGGATCAAAGGAGAAGTGAACTACCACAGTTCGTGACAACTAAGATGGATATAAGAGGCCTGCATTCCGCCGAAGGTCACTGCTATCTTCAATATTCTCAACCATACTCTGCTTCATTCGAAATCACCAATTCAATTCATTATTTGATTACTACCAGTATTTGTTCACATAAGATGTCGACGAATGGATCCCCGCCAAAGACAACCAATATGGCTCCAACCAGTGGGCTGTTTGGCTCACAACAACGCCCAGATGACAATGTGGGAGCATCAGATAATAATGCTAGAAATATACCGAACAAAGACACTCAATTCAGGCAACCCACCAATCAATTTTCTCCACCACTACCACCACCACCAGGGTATAGTTACCCGCCTTCACAACCACCATTTCCAGGCGCTCCCCAGTTCTACCACCAGCCTCCATTCAACATGACACCAAGCTCACTATCAAGCTCTGGTGCGACCCAGGGATATCCGTGTTATGGGCCATCATGGCCTGCATATAATTTCCCTCAAGGAGGATATAGTGGACCTCAAATGTTCCCCCCTCACCAATTCACAGGACATGGGCCGACATCTCCAGGCGCACCTCGAGTGCGTCATGCAGCGCATGGAACCAATCCAGTCATTTGGCCGACCTCTTCAGCTTCCACTGCTCCAGGACCACTTCCCGTCGCGCCTGGTAGACCCTGGATTAGTCTCCCAATGAATCGATTTATGCCAGCTGCGGAACCACGGAGGATGGATGTTGCCGGGTTTACCGATTTGCCCCCATTGGCATAGATTTTCTATGACGAATTCGATGCAGATTATGAGAGCGACGATTCATCTGACTTGGGCAGGGCCGAAGGCACAGCCCCAATCAACTTGAAGCAAACAGAATTCTCCTTGAAGCAAGTTGCCAAAAGGATGGGGCAGCCCAACTTTAGTACATTCAACAAGTAGATGAAGGTATGGGTGGCAGGGTGGCTTGACAAGAAGCATCGGTTCTGTATCCGGGGACAGAACCATCAGAAACAGTTGTGAAATGGACCCCTGCTCTGGGCGACAGGGGTTGCGCGTTTTTTGGAGACTATCAAAACGTGGCTGCTGTTGAAAATTTTCGATAAAGCCGAATGCATTTGGTGACTGTGGGTTGAGATGTTTTTGGAGAAATGCACTCGCAAGGTTTGGGAGGCGAGGAAGAAGGGATGGCGAGGCGACATGTGACCACCGACGGATATGGGTGAGCACCCGGGCAAATAATCGAGAGGTAACCTCCCAGAGGTGCCGAATACAACTTTCATGGTTGTGAGTCTTCGAGTGCCGAATGGCACCAATGACCAGACATCGACCAATAAACTCCATGCTTCATATACAGATGTGAGGCACTGGAAGGCGCTGATTGATTTCATCAAACAAAATTGTTGCCCAAAAGAACCATACTGTCTGACTGCAATATACAAATGCAACTTGACGCAGGAAGAATTGGACGAAGAGTATATGGGATTATACGCACTGGGGCAATTGATGAATGACCATCTATATCGTCAGAATTCATACAACAGTTCCCTTTCAAATGCCTTCAAGTTGAAACTGGGACACGATCTGAAACTGTTTTTGGCAGAAATGAAGGCAGCTACAGGGAACAATATTGCGGAGCACATAATTAGGCCGGTGAAGTTAATCCCCGCTAGCCTTGTTCTGGTTAGTCATACCGCACTGCTAATCCATATACTTAGAGGTGGGAGGGAGCCGATGAAAATGAAAGAGTGGTGGATGAGGAGGCAGGTGGGAAAGAGACTGATAGTAGTATTAATGTAAGTTCTGATTGAGTGAATAGAATTGATTATATTCCACATACTTGTTGGGTCCAAATGCTTGTCTGTGAAATACCTAACATCGCGGTGAATTTCAGGAGCGCCGGAGTATGAGCCCATCAGCCCAACTTACATCAGCGCAATCAAAAGAGATCATTGAGGATTAATATGACAAACCAAGATGCAAGAGAGGTTCAGGAGCAAGTGGATGGCAAGGAGGACCTCGATCCAGAAAATACCAGTTCAGTATTGAATACTGTTCTCATCACAATCAACAACAAATTTGAACACAGGTGTCTTGGGGAGGCATTCAGGCTGCTGAATGCTCTCCAGATTTGTCTATCAATTGATGACCGTTTTCCAGGCCACAAGTATTCAATTCCAGCCTGCCCAGAACGAAGTTTCTGGCGCACCAGGTTTGCGCAATCTGGTTCATCGTGAGGAGGTGGGTTTGGGATGCTGATATGCCCGGAGCACTGGTGGCAGCTGATATGGGACTTGGAATGACTTTCACCTCGGTGGCAGCAGCGATGATTTGCAAACTGCTGACTGAGAAGGGCATACTGGGGATACTGCTGTCGATTTTGTAGGGGAATACCCTTGCGGACTGGGTGAATATGGTAAACAATGACTTTCCTGGGAGAATCGGTGAAGAACAGGAATGGTGTCCACTACTGAGACATAATTCAGTGCCCCGCCACCTCATAGTGATCCAGAACACTCCACTGCAGGGGCATCCAGCGCTAACATCCACCCTACAACCAATCCTGCTTGTAACGATGCTCGGAGTTACAGAGAATTTCACGAGTGTCATCGACCAGATGACATTTGCAACAGATTTCAAACACATTAACTTGTTGCATGCGGAAAATGCGAATCTCACCCACACGGATCTGAACACCAGTCTTGATGAGTCATAAAACCGATGGAGTATCCACCTTGTGTTGTATGATACGTCAACATCCAGAGCGAAACCATCAAGCAGTGGCCAACTCTCACACTGTTCATGGAGTTTTGGTATATTTGAGGGGGCTCATCGGTACAAGACGAAACATAGTGTGGGCTGGCGAATCGCGATGAATGCAAGAATTGCATTCAAACTTCAAGTCACTGCAATGCCAGGTTTCCATTCACTCTACCACTGATATTTTCCAATGATGTGGCTGTTTTCGGGTGTGCCTGAAGATCCAGAGGATGATCCTGTGATGGAAACGCACAGCACCAAAGGACTATATTCTGCAGTGAAGAGTTTGACGAATGCTATCCAGACTGAAGACAAACACACTCAACAGGATGCGGCACACCGGATGATAAACATTGCAAAGCCCTGGACGATCAGGAGGTAGTCAGAATCGAAACTTGCGAATGGGAAACCACTTGTTTGGATACCTGAGGAGATCACACACCATTTTGATCTCGAATGCACTGAAGAAGGGCAAGCAAAACTGAAGACTCTTGTGTAGAGATACACTTCATGGGGTGCTTCAGGAGCGTGGAGGGTTCATAGATGGTGGCAGCCATGTTTCTCATCGGTATTGGGAGACACCGAGGATCGGAATGACCATTCAGGACCATGGTACAATGAATGACCACTCAATACTTGGGTGGATTCTCCGATTTTCCGATGGCTGAGAGACACATTTCTGCCAATGCTGGTCAAGAAACCTGCGGAGAATCCAGAGCCTGACGAAGATGAAGCATCAAACGAGGTGCTCCTGCACAAGCCTGAAGGTAATAAAAGCTCCATGCCGTGTGCACCTCCCCCTCAAAAGGCGGTGCAATTTCGTCCGCTGCGAGGCCAAGTTTGTAATTTGAAAAGGTGGCTCACAAAGTTTTGTACAGAACTTTTGGATATTTTCTATATGTATGTGGAAATGGGCAACGTTGAGCGCACAGAAATGCAGCTCAAATTCCAAGATTTGCCAAATCCCTCTGTGTTCGTAACCACACCCAAAGTGGGTAGGACAGCCCTAAATCTCACAGCAGCAAACCATGCGGTATTAACTCAGAAGTTCTGGGTATTGAATGTGCAGCGCCAGGCATTTGCATGGGTTATTCGACTGGGGCAAAACAGAGTTCCACACACCTGGCTATTGAACACTGGACCAAGTGGTTATGATAACAGAGCGAGTGATGTCCACCATCTCTCTGGAGTGGCACAAATAAATGTCCTGCATGGCCTGATGAGCCGACCGAACATCACGACTTCAATGATATAGTGGATTATGGAGTATGGCGAAGACCATACGAAGCAGCTTATGGAGCAAGGAGTTGTCGTGCCGTCAGATGGTAAGGATGAACGATAATTATCTGGGCAGTGAAATCTAGGTACCCCTCTCTAAACATTCTACCAACACAATCTCACCAACTGATGCAGAATAGGCAAATGGTATGGAGAATAAGGCGCAAGTGGGGAGTATCGGTTAGAGCTCGATTCCATTTCATGTTAGTGGATCATTGTGATGAATATGGGATGATGTCAATGATCAACAGATATCTGGTAAACAGTAACATAGCCTGAATTGGATGCTCCAATATGGGATGAATAGCAGGTGCGGCAGATTAATGGTCGACTAGGTCAAATTCTGAGGTGCTGTATATTTCTCTTCGTGTTAATTTGAGGAAGCTGCAGTCACATATCATCTTGATCAAATATTGTCCGTGTGGAATTGTGATACCAAATTCTGCGAATGGGATTCCAGTTATCAGGTGCGCCTGAACCTCCATGTGTGATTCAAATTATTTGTTTCTTGTCTATTGCAGGTGCACCGGACACTAGAATTGGGAAAGAATTCGGTATATTGACTGAATCTATAATCCTGAGTATTTTACAGTCAATTGCACATAAGAATCGCTATCAACATCTCACCTCTCCTGAGACGGATCCATCACAGTATATCACTTATCATCCAGGGATAGAAATGCTGTCTAAGCGATATCAAGTTGATGTATCGTATCCTGGGACATGTCTCGTGTATTCCAGGCATACTCAAAGAATATCCCCGAATACTTCCTCGCTCAGTAATGGAATTCAGGCACCCCTCAGATCGACTCTCCTGTCGAGTGTGATAGTTTCGGATTTGACACCACATGCATATTCTATTCAATGGCTAATTTCGACATGCAGGCACTCAATATTCACATATGATCTCACTCCAGACACGCCTCTGAACCGTGAATACCCACTTTGCATTACCTCTCAATCTGTGGCTGCCAGCACACAGGGTGTCATCTGTCAGACACAAAACTTTTTGGTGGAGGCACGGCTCATCCCGCTCGAACCCAGCATAATATCACAATCTATGCTTGATCAGTATCTGCCGGCCGCCGCTTCAATGCCAAACTGTCATGCTCCATGTAAACCTATTCATTGCAGGAAGGTATCCACCACACGCTTACCGTAGATGCACCACCCTGGCCGATAAGTAACCACACTGAACTGAATTCTGACTGAGAAGTTTTTTCGGACCATACATTTCCAATATCCTAAAATAGCTTCTGTCGTTCGGGCTCCATAATCGAGCTGCAGTTTGAGAGAGTGAACCCCAAAAGACAGCTTCTGCGCAGCAATTCTGTAGATGACCGGCCACTCCCGCTCACTTGTATACCACACTTCCTCCAATCTGTTTCAATTCACAACTCTTCCAATCGAGACTAAACTACATTTTGACTAACTTGACTGTTTGGGACTCCAAAAACCTGTATCATAATATAGATTGTGTGAACTGATCTCCATCAAGAGAGCTCGAACAGATAGAATCTGAATGCCAGTTTCTGCTCAGCGGCTCGATTTGTGACCGGCAAGCTCCCGCCCACCGCTCATCTTGAACACCTGAAGTTCATGACAAATCATAAACAGACCATATCTGTTTTCTGCCAACGTCCAATCCGAAGTGTGCATGAAGAACAAATCGTGATGGAAGCTCGAGTAAAGAAAAGGCAGTTTCTGAGAGTACAAGCAACTGTCAAAGTAAGGCGAGCCTGCAATCTCAGCCATTAGATTGTATCCCGCGTGCTAATTCAATGCTAGCTGCAACTCAATTGGCTGGAACTGCATGCTGTTATTCGTCTTTCCGCTGTCAGATGAAGCCTCATGATGCATTCATATTGTTCTGATGCACTGCTTTGAACGCCAATATTTACGTTAAGTCAACATTTTAGCATTGACATTCGTAATGTTTGTGATTAAATGATGTGGTGTTTACATGATAGTATGCACAACATCTCAATGTGACTGACTATTTATGACCCATTCGCTAGCAATCTTGCCATTGACGAGAACTGGAATTGATTAGATTACCCCTGAGTCTTCATCGTACCTTTTCTGGTGTTTCTCTATGTTGAATCTGTGCTATGTGAACCCAAATTCTCTGTCCTCTCTTACACTGACGGCATACATATTGTGACTTCAGCAGACTAGGACCATGGAAAGTGAAGTTCTGCACCTGATATCGCCTAATCGACCGCTAACTTTGCTGCAGAATCCTAAATCAACTGAATATCATCGAGATAGGGTGTCTATCCGACTGGTACACCGCATTCGGAGATTCATATTTATCCACTATCAGCAACAAATTCAGTTTGAACACATGTAACTTCGACTTTTACCACTCACGAAGGTCCCAACTCTATCCTCCGTCCAAGTCCCGCAAGATTCTTCAACACACCGACAATTCTGTGCCACACTGTCACCTCTCATATGATTGAACTAGAGGCCTAATGAACTACCTTTGGCAGAGTTAGATGCAGGGGCTATCATGATCAACCCATTTCTCAGTATTCCAACTATGTCTGGCCCTGAGAGTTAGTTGGTCATACAACCATGGTAATGTCTCGAGTTCTTCAGGTGTGTTGAGATCTTCAGATACATCTGGTTCAATTTCTAGGTATGTTGGCTTAATCCAACCTCCTATTCTTGCATCAATAGCATATTTGGATATGAATGCTAACATTCAGAAATTGGGGGCATGAAGAATACATATAATCCGATGCACCTGACGCTTCTTAAATCACAACACAGAGCTAGCTTCAAAGATATATATATGAACTGCAGAGACTGTCTTCCGGATGCTTTCCAGGCACGCCTCGAATTGCATCCTCCTCGGCCAAGCTTCACTGTATTCAGGCACGCCTCGAATTGCATCCTCCTCAACCGCGTGCTACTTTGTTGCCCTATTTTCCCATTATTCAATTACACTTCCTACTGTATTTACTATTTTATGCTTCTGTCTACATTCCGGAACTTCACTTCATCAGCATGGAACCTACTGCCAGCCTGGTGAGCAATCACGATTCACAGAAGAATCACAAAGCCCACCTTGAGGGAGCACTTGCACATGCATTCAAGAAGACAGCCAATTTTCATTCCTGATCAAATGTTTGAACTCCGACATTCATGTATAGTGTTAGAGATAGCCAATGTCCGCACTATAATTCATATGAAGCAGGATGATGATGATACTGATCGGGAGAAGATCAGCGATGAAGACAGTGAGGATCCGGGAGAGTCCACGTTGTCATCCGATATTGAAGAAGATGATTTGGACAAACAGCAAGAAGTCCTTCATCTAGACCAGGTGCGCCATGATAAGATAAAATGAACTAGAAGGGTTGCACTGCCAAGGAAACGGATCCATGCCGATACTGTCATTGCCCGCACTTCACTTCCAAATCTGTAACATCCAGCCGGGGCCATGGCACCACCATTGCTCAAACACCAAAAGTCAACCATCAACATATTACTCAAGTCTGACATTGTACCCACCCTGGCGCTCCCACTTCCCAAGGCTGGTGGAGACCATAGTGTTCCTCAACCAAAAGCTGGTGGAGAGCACAACGTTCCTCAACACCAAAAGGCTACCTTTGAGGTAGCGAAATGGTTCATAGAGGCAATTGTGTTCACAATGACTCCCTGGCCAATCATTTCCAATGAGAAGTACTCGATGGTTGATGATGCTTGGCAACTAGCCATTGAAGCCCAGGATTGACAGCGGGCATTAGCAGGTGCTCCTGTAGGTACACCATCTGTGTGCCAATGTCCCAGTGGTCCATCACGTAAAATTGATCTACAAACCCAAGAAACTGTGAAATGTTTATTCTGTTTTCTGCTCCTCGATTGGACTTGTGATGATACAGATCCCCCAGAATGTACATAGTTGAAACTAAAGATTAGTACCATTCGAGGGCGGTTGGCAGATAGCGCTCGTCGATCAATTGTCCGCAGTTACAGGTTGGATACAGAATCAGAGACTGGGCTTCGAATCCAGGTTAAGCAGCTCCTGTATGATAAAGCTTATCTCTCGAAGGTCATCGATGAGATGAAGTCCTGTTTCACGCGGATGGAAGTGCTTGACTTAATCGACCATCAGTTGTTCTTCACTGCCAATAGCTTGGGGTGACACCCTACCAGATAGCAGTTCTTTCAACCGCTCCCACCGCAGACGTTAGCCCTTGTGGCTGCAGCTATTCATTGTGCGCTGTCTGAGTATGCCACTGAAAAGAAGGTGACAGTTATGTTTTCTCAAGATGAATATCGAGGTAAATTTTGCCCTTCCATGGTAATGGATTGTATTTCTGCAGATGCCACTGCACTCATCAATTACACATGGTGGGCTGCTTCATACCCCCCCATGGTTCTCCTCCGCTATAATAGGCGCTCCTCAATCCCCATCCGCGCTCCTCAGTGTGGATTGGCGCTTCAATATTTCATTCAGCGCTCCATACTGCTTTTCTGTCGAAGCTCCACCTCTAGAATGGGCCCTCCTCAATCCCCTCCTCGACCTCGATCTGGAGTGCCTCTATTGCATTCCAGACTCTATACCTCCCTCCGTTTCGGTGATGCTCAGCGTAGATGGGCTGCTCCACTGGATAGGCGCTCCTTGGCCTGGATTTGCTCCCCACAAATTCATTCCGCACTCCTCTATCACCATCATCACTCCTCTTGCCCACCCTACACTCCACATCAGGCACTCCTCCTTTCCTGGTGGCGCACCTCTTTTCCCCACAAATTCATCATATTGCCTTTCAAACTCCATTTTGATTCACCGCGAGCTAACCTCCCAATTCCAACCCTTTACATATCACAAATCGAGCTAAACAACATTGGAACTCAATTTTCCCCACTCGCCAGGCCCGAATCATTTGGAAATACAAGGAGCGCCTCCAGCTTCTTTGAGCCGTTGATGAATTGTGTGTTCCTGCATTTGTCGGCCCTGATGAGATGAGTCATTTAGTGGACGACATTGAGACAATGTTCAATTAATATCATTCAATCACTAAGCCGGGTTATTGTTTCTGGTTTACCTGCTTTCATTTTTGAATCACTCAACATTTTCTTTGATTCTCCTTAATGTAGCGATGCAAACAGTAGAATGTTGAATGAGATGCTGGGTACTATAGTATGTTTTATAAGTTGATAATGAACAATAATCTATGCATCATACATGCAGGGTATTCTTATTGCTTGTGTAGATCCGGAGAATCTTAGATAACACCTGCAGTTCTTCGAATGAATATCCGTAAGACCCCAGGCGTCTCTCAGGCTCAGTTTGGGATTCCGGCATTGGTTGGGCGACAGTCCCAGGTGCTCCCAGACGTATCACAACTGCTCCCATGGTGCTCCCATACCAGTCATCAGAGATCTCAGTTACTCTGAAAGCTGGTCGGAATGCCCTCCTAGGGTCTGATTCTCTCCTGAAATTGACCCTTCTAACTTTACACTCCGCCTCCTCTCACACACTCCTGGAGGCTCCCAGTGACTAAAATACATTTTGCTGATGTAGCCAGGTATGAAATCACTGTTCATACAAAAATCATAAGTACACCTTTCGAGAGCATGTGCACTTGTACTTACTAAGACAGCTAATCTTCTTCATTTATCTAATGTTTAACATCTAACACTGGCCTGAAGTATTGTTTTGGAAATGACTAATATCCACAATGTTATTATACTAAAGCAGCAGGACCAACATCCCCATTGGGAAATCAGCAATAATGAAGATAACTGACCTAGAGTGTCCACCTTGATGCACAATACAAAAAATGGTGATTGTGATTACCACAAAGAGGTTGCACTTCTAGGTTAGGATTGCCAGGACAAGATTTAATAACTACCAGGTTACCACTGTCAAAGAAACAAAGCTGTGATAATATAGTACTACCATGCCCTCCACTTTCCACCTCCCAGAACCCAGCTGGAGCTATGCTATCTCAATTGCTCAAACTTCAAAGTCAACCTTTAACAAATTACACTAGTCCTACTGCACCCAACTAGGTACTCCTGCTACTATGGCTTGTGGAGACTGGTATATTTCACAACCAATGGCTCCTGGAAAATACATTATACCCCAGCACCACAGCACTACTGTTGCCTTTATGAAAAGGTTCATTGAGCCAATTCTGATTGTGATCACTCACTGGCTAATACTATCGAATTAGAATTACTGCATGGTACAAAACACTTGTAAACTTGCAATTGATGCTCATAATTAACAGCATGCTTTAGCTGGTGCTTCTATAGGTATGCCCACTAAGTGCACATTACCTGATGTTCTATTTCTTATTTTCTATCTACAAATATGAGCTGTTGTAACTGTTGGATTAAGATTAATACTCCTTATCAGGTCTTATGACATTGACTATTACTCAAAAAATACACAGTTGACATTCAAGATTAGAACTATTACAGGACGATTGGCAGATAAAGCTTCTCCACTTTTTTCTGTGGTTACTGGTTGGATATTACCCGCAAGGATCTGCATCATATCCAGGTTAAAGAAGATCAATTTGATACGACATATCTCCCAAACATTGTGGAATATTAAAATCCATAGTTGAGTAAATACAGTACATAATGTAATCTAGCACCAATTTTCCTTCACTAACAATGTCTTGTGGGGCCGGTCTACTATATCCCGGTTTGTCACATCTATTACTCTATAGACTCGAGTCCTGGTGGCTACAGCTATTCATTATATACTGAGACAATATGGCAGTGGACAGTGACTACCATTTTGTTTTCTCAAGATGAATATCAAGGTATATTATACATTTCCCTTGTAATATATAATAATGTGGAACGTACTACAAACATCCATCAGACACTGATGGGCTGCTTGATACCCCCTTCATTGGGACTTTTGAAATAGTAGCAGTGCTCTTCCACTGAGATAGGTGCACTTCCACTTGGATTGTGGCTTCTCAATTGCTGTCAATACTTCACTAAATTTCATGCTGTGTTCTGGACCCCCTGTCTCAGTACTCATCATCTATAATCAACATGCCACCAGTAGAATATATTATTTTCCAATATAATGGATGCTATCCAATCGCAGTCACCATTGCAATATATTTCATTTCACCCCCTGGAGCCCACAGTCCATACTTGTCCACCAGGACAGGTTGTTGTCCGTCCCAATTGGTCCTCTGCTACAGCGATTGGTGCCCCTCAATACCCATCAGCACATCTTGGGCTTGATTGGTCCTCCTCTATTTAATTCCACACTTCATACCACTCCTTGCAGCTCTTCTTGTCTAGGATACACCCTCCTCTACTGGAATAGACCGTTCTCTATCCCCATCAGCACCCCTCAGCCTAGATTGGCACTCTGATATTTGATTCTGCCCTTTTCCATTGGATTCTGTACTTCTCTGTTGGACACAGCCACCCTCATCTGGCGCTCATAATTGTGTTGCAGTACTGTCATTTTGATCCAAACATGTTATATTGAGTTTTATACTACATTGGGATTCTACACTAGCTACAATTGTATTACACTGTTATTAGATATCACAAATCAAGCCAAATGACATTATGATTCGGTTTCACCTCATTGCTGGATACAAATCATCAGCAACTACAAGAAGCACCTCCGGCTTCTTTCTGTGATTGATACATTCTGGATTTCTGCCTCACTCAGCAATGTTGTAATGAGAGATATTCTGGATGATATGGACACCATATTCAGTTGATATTAGGTCAATACATATTTGGGGTAATATGTTTGTGTAGCAGCTTTTTCTTTGGAAATCAGTTATCTTTTTCTTTAATTTCTGAAAGTTGCAATGCAATCAATAGAATGTTACAAAAGATGTTAGCAAGTATTGTGGGATATGGAAGTTGATAATAAACAGTAATCCATGGATCATCTTAGCTGTGGAGGGTATGCAATGCTCATCTACATCCAGAGAGTCTCAGAAAATACCTGTAGTTCTTCAGAACAAAATCCATAACAACTCAGCCATCATTTAGATTTTATTTGAATTTTCCACATTGGTCGGCTACCAGTCCCAGTTGCTTTCTAAACTCTCACTAGCACTTGAACATGCTTCCAAATGTATCACACTCACTTGCATCATACTCCCTTGCTAGTCATCAGATATTGATGTTACCAGCTGGTGTTCCTGTAATATCCTTCTCGAGTGTGATTCTCTCCCACATTTCATACTTTTAATTGTATACTCCACAGTTCTCTCACAATCTCCGGTAGACTCGCATTGGAAAGAATTCAGTTTGCTGATATAGTTGAATAGAAAGTATTCGTATAATATATCAAGTGGTGAGTTAGTACTGTGCTGCATATCATTGAAGATGATTATCTCCTACAGAAGACAGATATCTATAAACTGCTGCTGGTTGGTATTGCTTTAGCATCTGTCAAATTATCCACAAGTTTGATTCATCACATCAACTGAGTAATAAGTAAATATAACATCATGGCAACTCCAATAAATTCAGAAATCATCGGAGTTTATTAATATTCTGTCCTTAAATTCTTGACATATTTCAAACATATACCACCATACATTTACATACACTGACCTATGGATGTCATATATTATTGATTCTTTGTTGACACATATACCAAGGTATAAACATAACAGTTATTATACTGCAGTACTATAATGCAAATTGTATTGCTCGAATGATAAGGTTAGTGGTCACATTGCATGCATGGATAATTAATTTGGCAATAGTATAATAGGAAGTGAATAATACTACCCATAATAGTCGGATATGTCAGCAAAGATATTGCCCAGCCAAATTGCTATTTCCTTTTCATTGTAGCCATATATTGTATACAGAGGAATCCAATGCAAATTGGTGTGTAATATATCAGACACTGAATTAGAATTCAAAGTTTGAGAAATATTTTAACTAGCTATTGTTGACAATGTCCAATAGAAATGAGGGAATAATAATCTATGCAGATGTAATGTAAAGAGTATGCTACAATGTATATATATCAGTAGTTCATATACCTCTGCAATTTATTCTGAATAGTGGAAATATCAATTTCCTACCCAATTAGTATATATCTTCAGAATTATAATAAATCATATAGTAGACAAAGTTGATATGTTAATCTCAACAGCAATATGTAGTATCAGTTGGTGTCAGCACTTATCAGGACTGCCAATTGCACCATGGCAGAGAGATTTTTTTCTAAGCCACAATTAGCATTGCTGTTTTATTTGTCCATTAGATGTATTAGACCTGGAATTGCCAGATTATGGAACTACATACTAATTGGATCTGTGTGTATCAGAGCTTAAATGGTCAGAGATCACATCACAGCCATTTTTTGCAGCACAATTCTTGTCTGAAATACACTCATTTGAGTAAGAATTGTTAGAGACTACTTCACAGTACACTGTTATAGCCCAGAATTTCCAAATGGAAAACAGAGCCAGACTTGTTGCAGCCGAATGAACTACAGGAAGATTTATGCAAGAATATTTTGGAGTTATATTGGTAATAGTACGGTGGTGATATCCAGTAGGTAATGATACAGTACAAATCCTACGAAACAGATCTTGATTATTTCCTCACGGTTGCATAATACTAAAACATAGGTGGAATCAGATTATCCACAAGTTGCCCTCACTTGCATAAGTCGATTATTATATATGAAGTATGTCAATTGAACAATAACGTTGTTTGTAATATGAACCGTTAACTTTCATAATAGTTGAGTATTTGGTTGAAATTGCTTTGCAGAAATAGTAAAAGCTATTGCTAGAGTGGTAGAAGCATTAAATATTGTATATATATATAGCTAAACAAGATTCTATCGCAACACAGTATTATATATATACATTGATCCCATGATAGAAATTCCCTGCATTATAATATTGGCGTTCTTGGTATATATAGACATGACAACTTCCTTTCCACCAGCAAAGAATTAGTGGTGCAATCAGAATTCTGTGGGGATTACCTGAGAGTACTATAAACATACTTTGTTTTTTCTTCAAAGCTTTGGAGCAAAAATTAAAGACTGTACAGAAATGGATGTCGATAAAAAGAGCAGTTTCTGTTTGGGCAGTTGGCTAAAAATCAGCTTTCCAAACACTTGTAAATATTACCGCACTGTCCAGATAGGTAACACTACCCATAATTCCACAAAATATCCTTCAGGCTTAGTGTGAAAGACATGGTGAAAAGTTTTCATTTTATTGCACAATAGATATTACATCTACAATCTGCTCGCAGGATGATACTCAGATCAGGAACACCAATACCCATTGCACACCTGTCATAGTGCACATGGTTAAAATCAACTTTGTCCAATATCAAACAGGGTGAATGAGTCTCTCACAGTCAGAGTTGAAGTTTGGCGCAAGTTTCAGTATCCTGTAAGAAGGGAAAGTAGCTGTGATGGTAACCAATTTCAATAGAACTATTTACATTTTACAGTGAATTCTAGTAAACAAATATTGTATAATACCTTTAGCTGTAGTTAAGTGTTACGGGGGTATTTAAGCCATGTGACTAATACAACATTTATCAGACAAAATACAGCGGCCTATCAAGATCCCCAAATATCTCCTCGTCTTTCCCAATATTCAACCTCTCACTATATGTAACTGCTTACCACTCTCCATCTTCTGTCCAGAGTCACTCTTTGAACAATTCTTCGAATGGTGACAACCCTGTGGTGATGTACCAGTGTACCTCGTACTGTATATCTTGAACAATCGCTAATTACGAAAGCGTTTGCGAGATGTGGGTTAAACCTTGCTCGTTGCAAAATGAGACGAGATCTCCCACAGTTCTGACGACCTGTTGATGTGCGTATTGTAATGGTGTCAGTTTGTTTGAAGTAATATGAAGAATATTCACCAAGGTGAAATAGATCTGAAATGATTGTGGGTTTTTTATGATAGAAATCTTGATAATATTTTGATGTGTTCTTAGCTGGTAATGTCTGAGTGTGAATTGCAGCTAGAGCTTGGTTCTTCTCATTGACTGGGATAATGTGAGTTCTTATATAGTTGAGCCTTCAGGTCAAGTTTGCCTTTCGGTTATCGCCATGACACATAGTTTGTTCTATAGCTTATCGCTGAGATCAACTTAAGTAACTCATTGATAGTGCCAGAAATTGCTTCAAGGTTATCGTGTTCCTGCATGAATGGTTTCAAGGCGTTACGCCCCCTCTATGGGTCATCTGCATGACATGATATCAAACGCACCAATATGACAACTCATAACTTCAACTTGGAAATCTTGCTTCCCAATTGTTCAGTAGTTGGAACAGCTGACGACTTATAGTCTTATCAGTGCTTATCGCAATTTATATTAACTCCAGGTTATTAAAAGCCTCGCCATTTAATTTGGCCATTTGGCTATGCGTTCAGAGATTTAATCAGCGACCAACCGATACTCTGCCAATGTAGATTATAACTCATCAACCTAGTAATACTGACTAGTATGATGTTGCAATGCATACTGACTCAACCCAATGAGCAGGTTTGCCTCTGGCCTCTTATCTTCAGTCAATGTCATTAATCCCTCAGCCACAGCATGCTTAGGTCTCCACACTTCCGTAGACAGAGGAGCATTGAACGATGCATCCTTATCACTGAGTGATTAGGCCTGTAAATCCCTACTTACTCGCATATTCTGTAGCGTCTGCTGCACACGTAATTCTGCAAAGTCGCAACTTAACTGTGTGTATCCCGCTAGATAAGATATAGCAGGTGTGGCGAATAATTAAGCGCATTACTGAAGATTTTTCACTTCCCAGTGATGGCAACATAATTGCGTCATCATATTTGAATCTGCTAGTGCGAGCTGACTCATCACTAATTGATCGACATGCAGCTCAGGTGTAATCCCGCTTAAGATCACCTGACTGACAAACAATGTGATGCTCTCACAGCTAGGTGTTATGCAATTAAGTATCTGCTAACCAATCCACATTGTATCATTACCGCTGCTAGGGGATACACCCTAACATAAAGTATATCAAGGAAAGCATTTGTATTACATTTACTTGAATATATTATACTCATAAGCATAGTACAATGATATATCATTGACATCATTACCATGTCAAGATGCTTTGGGGGTTAATTGACCCAAGTCATAGCGTCATCCAGTATATTCAGATAGATATTGCTCTTTGCAACAAATTATTGTATGTCTAATATCAGAATATCAGCCTATTTTTTAAAACCAATCTGAATGTCAAATAGTTGGCATTTACATCCAATTCAAATCAAATATTATTGCATAATATATTATCCCTGGGATTGTAACTGTTTGCAGCCCATGTTATACACCTCTACAACCACTTCACCATACAATCATCAATGGTTTTCTGAGACTTTCCATTTAATCCAGTCATCTTTAGTGTCAAATAAATCTTTCTGTCAATGTAGATTGGAAATTATATACAATGTGACTTGATAAGTCTTACTACTCAATCATAGTTTGCTTTCTGAGCCAACAACTGAACTCATATTCATGTACCACAATGTATATTTCTCGTACGTTGGGCACTGAATTCCACAACACAATCCCTTTCATTATTTCAATGTTACTGAGTGTTGAATGTCGACTATAGTTAGCAATGTTTGGGTAGAGAGTTGGTATTTCTAGCTGCACTTTTCTACTGACATAGCTAAAATATCTATCACTGAACATTTGAGAATTGTGTAATATACCTTGTATTGAAGGTTTTGGATAGTACATTCTAGACTTTAGAGAGTGAACTGTATAATTAATTTAACTTTTGTAAATAGTATCAACTTTAATTTTAAATATATTTGTTGGATAATCTATTTCTAATATTTCTTTTATTACATAGATATTTTTACATTTTCATTTCCAAATTATTTGTTAGATTTTAAACAGTCTATAATAGAGTAGTATATTGTGCAAAGATTTCTCTAATAGATAAGTAGCTATTGATAAATTATTAACTATAAGTTGTTAGAATATAACAGACTAAATAGTGGTTTTTAAAAGTAAATCTTTATACTAAACTACAGTATGATATTTATTATAACATTTCAGTACAGTCAATAATCTAGATAATATAAGTAAGGTTAATAACTATCAATATTTCGTGAAACAATGATTATCTTTTTGAAAATAGAGCAATGTATTAAATTGAAAGTTATTAATATTGACTATATATAAAAATATTATGTAATCAAAATTGCTAGTTATTATAATATTATATAAAACTCAGTTATAGAGAAAACAAAGACAATATATATTCCAAGTATTTTACATAGAAGAAGGAATATAATCTAACTTTTTATATATTTTTTAGTTTCTCATATTATAAAATTTTAATAATTTGTTGAGTAGTTAAAAAGTAATTATATTTGTATAATACACTAATAATATCGAAGAATTGAAATACAGTGTAGTCAATAATATCTGTTTAATATTATAAATCTTGCTTTACAGATTCATTGCTAATGATATTTACAAAAAAAACTGCAGAATACCAGCAATCTTGAAGTATGACTGAGATACACAAATTGTCACTTTGCCAGACTCGGTTTGGACTATGAAGCAATTGAATTGATAATGATATGTAGAATAATACAAAAACATATCAAGATATCAGTATAATAAAATAATAAAGTCAAATGTGTTATATTGTACTGTGTAAAATTCATAAAAGATGGTAAAATAACATTAGCAAAAAATATTTCCATCCGGGCGGAATGGCCCCTGTAGAGTGGACGCGCTCCGTGAGAGCCGTTAGAGACACCCCGGTGGTGGATTTCTCCCCGCACAGCGTCAATTCAATGCGTCGCGTTCCATATCACCCTCTGATCGCTGTTTCACCATTTCTTCTCGTTCTGTCGGTCACCTATTTCAAACAATCACTCTGGCGTTGTGGCTGACTGTGACCATACGTCGGAATGGGTTGATTGGGTCTGCGCTTGGGTCGGGATTGCAATGTGATGGGTGACGCTGCGAAAATCTCTCCTCCCTTTCATTCTACCTGCGCGCAAAATGCAATTCTCTCATTACTAATTATACGGGATTGCGATGGGTGATGCTGCGAAAATCTCTCCTCGCGTTTCTTCTACCTGCGCGCTCAATGCAATTCTCTCTTTACGAATTATACACATCATTCCAAGTGGCCAGATCTATGTGGCTATTGACAATCCATCGCTCATTCCGTCCATCTCGTGTCTGACTACTAGTAGCTATCTCTGGAATGACGTGCGCGCAGCTGACAATATTTCCCACGCTGAAATCATGCAAAGCAACGGCTGCCTGTGCTTTTCTCACATGTACAAATTTCGAGACGGGATCCAACTTACCCAAGTTTTCAGGTATTGTGGTGAGCGCCAGGGCTAACCAGTGATCAACGAAAGCTCCATCCTCGTTTGGGTGTTTGATTTTGAATAGTCGTTGCCGTTGCCACAGGAGACGCCCATTCAGCGCGCCATAACACCTCCCCGGGTGTTTCTTTACCCATAACCAGTCGTTCCGTCATTCCCTTCCGTGCCAGCTCTGGCTTCCTGTGATTCAACACATCTGAGATATGCGTTCACCATCTGAACCCTCAACATGAACCTCAAAACCATGGTAAATACAGAGCTCCATTGCGTGCAGTTATTCATCCGATATATACGTCTTGTTACGACTCTTATGCTTGATGGACTCCCGCGTGTCGCTGTATATTGCCACGTGGTGCGTTGTGTCTTGTGTATTGTCGAGTAATGCTCTGAAGTCCTTGATCATAGAGTCAGGATGCTTTCCATCACGGCGGTTTTGGGGCCCCATGAATTCAGGCTTCGCATATGACTGGGAGCCCAGGGGGGCAGCCAGATCAGCACCAGGAGGGAGGACTTTACTGGGGGCAGCGCTGTTCTCCCGACGCTGAGCGAGGGCTTGGAGATTGAGCTCTCTGATTTCGAAGCAGAGAATGCGACGCTGAAAGGTGATTACTAGCGGCAGGTAGTTGAGATTGTGATTAGAGGCGTTGCAACCGTCCTTGAGGTTTGTTTTATGTGCTTGTTCATGTCTCTCAGCAGAATAATGTTGTAACGCTCCGTATCAATGAATCTGTTCGACCCAATGAGACATCAAGTTGATCTTTGGAATGTTGAGGTCGGCATCCAACTCCTTGGAAACATCCATGTCGTGGCTGATATAATCCCGCCAGGCATTCATTTCGCGCCGCTTCTTGGACGGCGTCCAAGTTTCAGCATTTGTTTCCTCGTCTACCTTTCGCTTCTTCACGAGTTCTGTTCTCAGGGCATTGGCTTTGGCCATCGGCTTTTTGCCGGCTCGCCTGAGTAAGAAAACATCTTTGAAGGTGTGAAAACGATGCGAGGCGTCCTCCATGTAGCTCAAAGTTGCATCATCGTGAGATTGATATCGAGCATACATATAGAATTCTAACATTTCCGGTGTGCACTCAATTGCGCAATTGAATACGGGACACTGAGCGGGGCTTCCACCTCATAGAGACTGGGTTACAACTCCAAGCAGGTACCGGCTCATTTCTTTCATCTCCTTCCCATTCCATTGAGAAACTTTCTCTTATGACTTATTTTTTGGTGTGAGGTCGTGATAAGCAGGCACGGATAACCAGATTGCGTTGTACTTGTCAAGCCGTTCGTGCGTCTTCATGGAGTGGAAATCCACTTCTGGAGGTAGTCAAGCATGCCGATCTGCATTGTATGGAGGATGTCGGGCTTCAGGAGGTCGCTCATGGTACTGAGAATATGTCGAAACACTTTGAATCCTCAGTGGACATGTCGTGACGAGAGTTCGGCATCAGCTGCCTTGGTGTTGACATCGCTGAGCATTCTATATACGTTGTGATCCCGCCGGGGGTGATGCTTCTCAGAAGGGACATAATCTCCAAGTTCGTTCTTTGGACACTCGCCCCTGAGAGAGACATGCCGCTCGAGATGATGTAGGTCTCGATACTCAGGGCAATCTGCAAGCCATCCTGCTAAAACCAGTTTGCAACGCCTGAAGTTGCCATCTGCACAGAGAACGTTGTAATACCCGCTCTCGGCGTTGGGATTTTGTTTAAAGGCGAGAGGCTGGAGTAACCGCCTGAGTACTTCGTTCAGCACCTCTCGGTTTGTTTGCTGCTGCTCATCCAGCCGCTTCTGCGGACTATTGCGGTGCTTGATTGGAATCGGCAGGAGAGCGACCATTACGATGGTGTGCATTGAGGGCATCTGGCAGATCTTCGAAGATAGATTGGGAATTGTCATATATACAGGCCACTCTTACTGGTCGCCAGCAAAATTCGAGAGATGTGTTTCGTCGGACATGAAGATCAAGGGAACCAGTGTATCCCCCAGTCTGAGCGTTGCCTTAACATCGATTAGCATGTTATTATCCTCGAGTATATCTTTTTACCTGTGTCTCCAACCACCAGTTCACAGTGTGCATTTCAGTATAGAGGCATTTCGGTGGCGTATCGCTGTTAAAGCAACACTGAGGGGCGTTAATCAGATGCTCGGCGTAGGCTGGCTGCCACATCCACCATCTCATGCTTTTGATGACGTCTCGACTCCAATAGTTGATAGGCCGTTGGTTATTGTCATTCCATCTCATATGCTCAAGAGTGTGTAGTTCCCACTCCCCGAGAGCCTGATCATCTGGCATGCTAGCCACGAGCTTCTGGACGCCATCCCCATTTTTGAAGCTTGGGAAACGCAGA
>Ga0307512_10000131_pt1 | contig 96931 bp, 74 predicted proteins | sample 14_EM_MG_FD_200267 | JGI IMG/M metagenome (GOLD analysis project Ga0307512, IMG submission 200267) | Populus trichocarpa ectomycorrhiza microbial communities from riparian zone in the Pacific Northwest, United States - 14_EM | ecosystem: Host-associated > Plants > Roots > Unclassified | place...
AGCAATCATATTTGCGATCCGACTGATATTCGTAGAGTGGCTGTGAAATAAGGGCAAATTTTATGCGAAATTCGCGGGTTTTCGATAGCGTCTTGACGAGTAGTTGTCGGATCGCAGATCCGAATGCAGGAGGTGAAAGAGCGGCCAGAACTGCACAATCTACGTACTGACCATGTCATGATACAATCACAACTCAAATACTTAATTGGAGCCAAAGTTGTGAGGTTGAAATGCCGGGTTTTTGGTGGTAAAACTGGCCCAATGGCAACGGTCCGGGTTTTCGTGTGGTAAAAACCGTTGCCACGGTTCGGTTCCGGTCCCAACCCTAACCCGGAACCGTTCTAGCGGGTTGGAACCGTTGCTAACACTAGCATCATCTGCTCGAGACACACCATTCACCACTACTTCATATGCCTTAATGCCCTTCAAAACTATATTCATTGAGGCACTCCATATTTGATAATTATCCTGTCCAGTGAGTTTCCCGATACTATCAAGTTTAACATTTACCGGTGTTGTAGTGTTGACGTGAGCCGAAAAAGTGAACTCAGGATTTTTTCTGGAGGAGGAGCAATCACCAGGTGCCATTACTAGCGTTTTTGGACAAGGTGAAGGAGGTAATGATCCGAGTGGTGTCGTTGAATGTTCGTTTACTTCTGGATATTCGATGGGAACAGAGTGAGTGTCGAATACATTCTGACTACATGGAGGATAATCAGGATTTGAATCAGTGTCGCTCATCCGGGCTCATAACCTAGTCGGTTACAACCGCGAAATTCCGAAGACATCTATCGGAATCTCAAAAGAAGTGTACGAAGAAGAAGTATTGCAAATATAACGATTTCAAACAATGGTCGAAACATAAGCATATGCTGAGAAGAGGATTCGAAAGGAGATATGGTAGTATTCCGATCGATGTCTGAGCAAGTCCAAAGAACTGTTCTCTAACCGGAGAAACAGTATCAATATATACAATAATACACGGGTGATTGTCCATGACCATGGTCGCGGATCAATACCCAAAACAGGAAGAGAAAAACTCTACAACTGTTCATAAATACAGAAGAACCATAAACAATATAACAGAACAATCTAGGCGCGTTCTTTTAAGATAAGCGCTGAAAAATCCCTTATCCAACGGAACCAAAAGGAAGGTTCTAGACAAGTTCTAACCGGTACTTTCTAGACAACCTAAACATGAAAGATAACCAAAGTATTAAACGTTATTAACACACCACATTATTCTTATCTATAAAGTACCATCTTATCGTAAGGAGAATACTTAAGAAAGTACAATATTAGTAAAGAGCAATGTAGATACTCCCGTATTTTCAATACTCTTCTCCCAGTGACATCAGATAGCGGATCTGCAAGTTCTGTCCAAACAACATTCCCCGTGTAACTGAGCAGAGAGATTCTTCGCTACAAGGTCTGCATTATAAATTCCTCCTATCCTGGCGTGAGGATGAACACCCCACTTGAACATTTCCACATATCTGCATGATGACCCATTCACACAGCATCCTTATTCAGCCCTACAATCGTTCTTCTGTTGCACTTCAAGGATGCTGTATGGCTCTGAATGACTTCTTGATTGGGTTGGGAGCTTTCTTGACTTACTGTGGAAATAAAGCTCATTGGACTTAGTACTCAGTTCTCCATTTGTGGGTTGTGCGAGCCGGAGGTAGTGTGTAGTATTGATCTCTGTCAATCAGGGGAATTGACTGCTCTCTGAGTATTGTCTCTGTTATGGCAAGGGTGTTTACTTGCTTGCCCTGTTTGTCAGTTAGAGCGTCCATGGTGACTCCTGGTGAAGTGTGGCTGAAGAACTCAGCCCATCCTACCTCGCCACTACTGAGTTTCAGCAAGTAGTCATTCCACATCTTGCTCTGAGACTGCTGAATTGATTTCAGCATTTCTGCTTTCACATATGCTGCCTCATCTGACCTCCATCCCCTGCTCAGTACACTCCCTGGTGCACTTCTTGACTCCATCACCTTTCCTTTCCACCACCTCATAAATCCAGATCAGATTCTTACATTCTTCACTATGGCATCTTGGAATTTGCTTACTGATTCCTGTCACCATGCGGACTCATGCTCTACTTAATCTCCCGTGCATTCCTCACTGAGATTTATTGTTCCTCACTGCAGTTGCTTCCAACGTCTCTGTGCTGCTTGTCTGTCCCGTTTTAATATGGTGGGCAGGTTCCATCCTTTGACATTCCCGTGGTCTACCTCAATCGGTTTTTTGACATTAAACTCCCACTCAATCACTTCATGGTCGGCTCCTATAGTTTGACCCCCATCAAGTATCCTCCATCTCATGATTGGTTCGGTTGCTTGGGTGTGGTCTACTGTCAAGTCACCTTCTTTGTCAACTGTACCCTAGTAGTGCCTGAGCTGGTCATCATTACCAATTTCCAGCCAGTGTTCCTAAGCGGCCCGGCCTGGGTCAGAAGCCGCCCGGCTGCCAAGAAAAAGCCTGCAGATCGGCCGCCCGGCCGCCAAGAAAAAGCCCGCAGGCCGGGCCGGAAAAGCCTGCAGGCCCGGTGTGGCGGGAAAATCCGTTTCTCAACACCACCGCCACTCAGCTTGGCAGAGGACTGAGCGATGGCGGGTGTACGGAAATACAGGGATGACGGAAGTGGACTGGGCTACAGGGAGTATATATTTGAGAGACCCCGGAGTAGATAGACGTCATCTCATATTATCATCATACAACGAAATACACAATCTGTCTTTCCCAACTTTTGATCTCACTCGCTCCTTCCGAGATTTCGTGGATCCACACAATTGTGTGGATCCACACGGCCGGGTAGTATCACATCTCCTCACCCTCTTCCTACGCTCCTCGAGCCAGAACCGCTCTTTCTCACAAGTTCTCTTTGGATGCCGCGAGAGGAGCGGCGGAGTGTTGATGATGGGCTCTCTGCCTTCTAGCTCCCGCCATTTCACTACAACGGATGGCAAGGTTATGAACTTATGATGGACGATGGCTGAGTTTACTCTGGTGGCTTTCTGAGTTTAAGACTTTAGGCAGCAGCAATGGGTGTCATTTAAACAAAGTATGTTTATGCTTGTTCGATTGAACTTATACTTTGGCAAATAAAGCCTGCAAGCCGGCCGCCCGGCCGCCAAGAAAAAGCCTGCAGGCCCGGCCGGAAAAGCCTGCAGGCCCGGCCCTCATTTAAAAGCCGCCGCTAAGGGCGGCCCGGCCTGGCCGCTTAGGAACACTGTTTCCAGCTGGTACCGGTGTACAATTTTCTCCCAAAATGTACCATCATATTGTTCCCTACATCTCTGGTCGCACCTCCCGCTTGGTGCATTCATGATGCCTACGGGAATGGTGTTGCCCCAACGCCGGATTACCCTATGCCTGTTCAGCTTTCTCACCAGTTTCTCTCCGGTATGTACGTCTCTCTGATTATGAATATTGATAAACATTTTCATCTTTTCTCCGCTTTGTTGTACATCAATCAGCATGACATTGTCATTCGTGCCCCTGCCCAGGTCTGTCCATTAGTCAGTTGCAAGGCCACATCCCTTGCACAACGCCATCCAAGCTCTATTTGATTTTCTAATTTCATATGCCGCGCAACCGATTCCAATTCCCCCTTTTTCCCTTGGTGGCAACTGCAAAAGTACCCCATGTGGGTTTTCATCGACTTCCGTCTGACGCACTATGATGGTCCGCATGTTGAACCTGGCACAAATATACAGAATTGGTCACATTACACAAAGCGGCAGATCCAATTTCAGTCTCTGCCGTGGTCTCAATCATTTTCATGCCTCTCTCCATCTCCGCCATCTTCTTCTCCGGAGTATTGACTTGCTGCTGATCACGCATCGCCTTCCCTTCTTCGTCACTGATATTCCTGGCCTACCTGGAGCCGAGTGCGACTCACTCCTGCACGGCCACCCCGCATGTCACTTGTCCGTTCTACCGCGCTTGCCTGATATAGCACGCCATTGTGACGGTCTCTGGTTGCTTCGCATACATTCCGCTGAATGTGATATGATTCCGATTGCAGTTCAGGCAATTTTCTTACATGGCACCGCACAGTGCCACACGCTTCAATCCACATCTGACCACATTGCGCTTGTGCTTACCTGATCAGTGCGGTCCGGCGCAGAAGCTGCACTTATGGTGGCTGCACTTGTTATGGATGTGTCCCCATCTGCAGCAGAGTTTGAAGAGGCTGTTGGGGCCCACGTTTGTGTACGGTTCTGCACAGTACTATACTCCCTCTGCATTTACTGTTTTGTTCGCCGGTCTCTGTGCCACCTTCTTCCCCCTCACAATGATGGTCACCAATTATACCTTGATTTCTCCTCTCTGCTCTCTCTCCCTGATGATGCTGAGGTTTGATAGCCATCTAACTTGATCAGGAACCGCCACTCCTGTGTTCTCTGCCCGGATCTCCTTCCTGATTTTTTGTAGTCCTTTGGAGCTCCTGCCCATGTATCTCACTAGTGAGACAGTCTGGATCTTCAGTCCTTCTTGAAATTCTTTTCCTTCCACTGCATCAATCTCTGTGTCCACTTATGTAGCTGTGTGAATATTGGTAGCTCGGTGAAGGGGAGCCATCTCGACAGTTCCGCTTCGATGGGTGATTTCGGTTGTTGCGCCCTTCACATTCATTGTCATATTCTTTGGCGAGACATGGGCCGGGGCCTACTGCTGGAACAGTGGGCTGTTGGCCACGGATGTGATCTCCTCGTACTTCATATCAGGTAAAGGAATTGTTTTGTCTCACCGTTAGCTCAGCGATCAATTTGCCATATGCGTGATGGAAGTCAGAGCCAGGACCAGGCTGGCATGCTCGGTCAGCATTGTTGTTGCTGTTGGGGTCTTCTTCTGGTTCTTTGGCTGGACAGTCTCCCACTGTCTGGTTGGTTGAGGTTTCATTATAGTTGTCATTCACAGGGCCTGGGTTAGGGCTGGGGTCGGTTTTGGATATTGATGCTGCTGCTCCAGCCGCGGTTCAGCTCTCCAATGTTACTGCTGCTGCTGCTCCAGGTCTTGTTGTTGTTCTTGTAGTGCTGTGCCTGCATGCTTTGATGCTTGCAGGCCACTTTTGGCTTTTGAATCTCCCACCTGCTCTTGCTCCGGCTCCAGCCAGAATCTTCTCAGTCATATCTGAGATGCCATCACCCATAGTACATTGTGCTTGGGGCGAGCATCCCACTTCCTCTCCCTATCATCCATGGAATCTCTCACGCCGAGCCATTACGTCTCTTCGCATGCTGCGTGCAGTTCAAGCAGCCTTGGTGTCTTGTTGACCGTTTGGTGCAGCAGTGGCATTTCACATGCCTTCTGCCTCATTGTTTCTTCCATTCAGCTTCTCCAGGCTCCTGGTGCACTTAATGACTCCGAGATCTCACTTCTGAACATTTTCCCATTCTTGTTTCGTTCCCACTGCTTGCTTACAGCCATGAAGGTGATGCGTGTTATCTCTCCTGACGCGTCACCCACTATGCCGCTAGGCCCTCCTGCTTCGGCCATACTCATTTCTCTCTCAATCGGTGGCTCTCCAATCGGCCCTCTAATAAGGCTTCGACCCTCCTGGGTCGCCATCGTCGCTAGTTCGTTGGTCGTCGCGTCGATCGCTTACGCGTTGTGTAGTTGCCGTGCCCAGCCTCCTCCAGTCGTCCAGAGGTGCTGGAAGTGCCGTTCCGGGGTCAATTCAATGGCAGGAATCGAATGCCAGTGTCCGCTTGTCGCTCACTATTGTGGTTGCTGAGTTGTTTCGCCGTTTTTGTTTTCGGTTTTTTCACCAAGCCTGTCCTCACCGAGCAAGGTTCTGGTTAAAAAAAAAAAATACTGCTTAGTGGTACGTACCGCAAGTCAACCAATGAGAATGCTTCCAGCGGACAAATGAAGTGTATAACTATTAGATAGCGATGACTGTCTAGGTACAGGTCTAAAGATCCAAGATGCGTAGGGAAAGGGAAGAGTAGAGTGAAGTCTAAAAGAGCAGTCACAAACCTTATCTATCAACCATATCTGCTATAAAATTCACACGGCAGTACTTCAAGGATGTTTTTCTAACCTCCGAACCCTTGCCCGCTATTCCAAAAGCTACACAGGATTCTCGAGATCTGGATATATTTTTGAGCTTGAATTGAGTAGTTTAGCATACTTCACCTAATTTGATAACTTCCTAAGAGATTAAGATAGATGGCAGATGAATACTGATAAGGCATCAAGTCAGATCACTACCATGATGAATATGGCTAATGTTCTGAAGCGGCTAGATTGACTGGCTGGTCAACCGCAGATATGCAGTCCGGTCAGATAAGATGTCAATTTCTGACGCCGCCCTTGGTATAGACCGGTGGCGGCTTCTTGGTGCAAATCTGCGGAGCCGGGAAATATTTGAAGATCTATCTTGGCATATAAAGCCTGCCACAAATGCCGCCAGATTCATGGCGAAGAAGGCCCGAGGCAGGCACTCGAAGGCTGAGAAAAGTTCAAATCTGGCAAACTCAGGGCAGAAGGGTTTCATATGCTTCAGATACGGAGAGAAAGGCCATAAGAAGTCAAATTGTGCGAATGAAGATGAGTGGGCCTCATATGCAGGGAAGAAGAAATCTAGAGTGATGCTAACCTGGTCTCGGCGCCATCAACCTTCGCAACTGACTCTGAGTCGTTTATTTTCAGGATAACTAAGCCGGACTCGAGCAGGATCACAGGCAGGATTTAGGCTACTTTAGATTTGGACTCGGATACAGAGTCAGAGAAGGAGGATATGTTGGCACGGGATTTGGCCTGGTGGCTTGTGGCCCCCATGCCGAGGAGGAGGTCTAACCTCGGGAGTGTTGCTCGGCATCGGTCTCCGGATGTGATACTCGGCTTCGCCGAGTATGGTCTCTTCTTTCCAATATATATGCCCGTCTTTCTCTCTTTGTTCTTTAGACAACCACTTTTGTACGACAGTCAATTCAATATCTCTATTCATACTCGATTGATCTCAACAGGATATATGCTGGATTTTGGGTCTTCTCTTCCCTTCTCTTCCTTTCTTTCTTTTATTGGTTTCTTTGAGCGTCTCTTCTTTTAATTACTGAAGACCTTGGACTAAAGGGATAGTGTCAGTGTTCTCAACCGTCCCGTCCGTCAGTCCTCGCCTAGGACGGGGACGGGACGGCTAAACGCCGTCCGTCCTAAGGCAGGACGGAAACGGCGCCGTCTTTTTGGAGCAGGACGGTGACGGACGGTTAGGACGGCCGATGACGGAGTTTTCACCGTCCCCGGCCGTCAACTACCGACATCCATGGATGTTGATTTTTCAGTATACATAAGAGATAATCTCATCGAAACATCCATTTGTAACCCTTGTCCCGTGCAATTAGGACTCGATTATCAATCATGATTGTAAATTATCTAAATATATTCTGTAGCCGCCCAATGACGGTAGGGGACGGTGGATGTCGGCCGGGGACGGCGAAAACACCGTCATCGGCAGACCACGGCCGTCGGACGGGACGGTTGAGATCACTGGATAGTGTTGACTTGGGATTTAGCCTAAAGGTTGTCATGTTGCTAGAAAGATCTAGAATAAAGTCTCCAATACACTAAGTCACCAGATAGACTCATACTAAACTCATACATATAGACTTATACACCATCACTCACTCGCCACTTGCCACTCGCCACTGTAAACAACACTCTATCATCTCCGTAGAACCCCCAGACTCTTCATGTATACAGAGATATAGACTCTACCCTTAGATAAGTCGACAGACAATCACTTTTGTACGATAGACGATTCAACATCTTTCATTGTACTTGATTACTCTCAAAATCCCAAACGGTCTTGAGTTACGGTATGTTTAACAGCAAAGTCCTGGATAGCTGAACTGAAACTCACCTACTTCATCAGTCACCTAGAGGCTTGTCATTATTCTCTCGTAACAACTCAACATACGGTTGCGGGAAACCGGTTCAAATATACTCGCAGCCTTCAATAAGTGATCTGTCATGAGCGACCTGCTATAGTATTCATCCGCTTCATATACAAACCGTCCCTTCACTTAAAGCTCTCGGTGAAACCGAAGGATATTTCGCCTCCCCATGCTCGCGAAGAGTGTACTCGTTGGATTATTAAGTCTCCGGACACGTCATTATAAGCGCCCTTGGCGACATATCAATTTACAATAACTACTCATCTAATTACCATGACTACATATTACTGCCGAACGGTTACGAAATCAAAACCAAGTGCCAGTAGAAGCAATGACAAATACTCCACTGCACTACCATGAAATGCGCTAGTAATTTCCGGCTGCAGGGCACTTAGGTGGGCATGGTGGTAGCGAGATCTCGATATAATCTAACTTATCGAAGTCATCTAATGAATGACAACTGTGTCCGAAGATTTGAAAATTTGGCGAGTACAAAGTGTTGCAGGTATATATAGAGCTGACCGCTAGCGGAGCTGACAGTAAGGGGCACACTTCTCGTATATAACCCGCGTTTTTCTCCTTCTCTCGTCTCTCTGTATCTAAGTTTATGCACACGGTTCTCCTCATATTCCAACACAGTACATATCTGATAGCGAGTGACGGTGTATGAGATTGACGCTAGATATAAATGGCTTATATTGGAGCGGTTTATTTGCGGCTGAGTCCAGTATCATCACCCTAGCGATGTAACCCAGGCCATGCACTGTTTGATAGTCAGTAAAAACTTTGGGTAGCGCCCGAATCTTACCTCGCCGCTCGAGTCAAGATATGCACCCAATCTTGAAACCGTCAGATTTTGAAGGTGGAAAAAGTTATGATAAATCGTTCACGCCAAAGAATTCGTCAGCCTATTTATGGGTTCGTATGGTTTTTGATATACCACCTGCCAAAAATACGTTTGCGCAAAACCCTGACCCATAATACTTAGTCCCACATTCCCACACAGCTATCTAGGTTTCACATGAATAACAATGTGCCTCCGTAGCTGAATGGAAGAGTATGAGAGAAATTTAGGGAGTCTTGGCACGTCATGTCGGCTACTGGGTGGGAGTTTAGCGTGCGTGTCGGGCTCATTGTCTATCTCGAGGTCGTAGGTTCGGATCCTACCGGAAGCTAGATTTTTGCTAATAATGTGATAAATATAGACTTATACAGTATGACGCTAGAGAAAGTATGGGATAGTCGCAAGATATTTGAGCAAGCCGAGACCGAGTAAACTGCCACACAATGAACTGACCGACAGCTACTAGCGCTGTAGCATGAATTACCGGTTTTTGCTGCGCCTATATAGTGTGGTGGGTAGGGAAAGAGATAGTCGAAAGATATTTAGATACATTGCTACGACTACTATGAGTTCTCTATCGTTTGACTTCATCTCAAAAATAGAACTGAATGATAATATACCAAGTTTCTCGTGAATTATGGTCTCGGACTACTTACTTGAAAGTATATAGACACTTGCCCAATGGCGAGTTCCCCTGGTATCCAAGTGGATCTCACACTCCAACACATGGTGTTACTTTGGATGCTAGAAAGGCTTGTTGATTGACTTGGTTGATCTCTCAAGGGCCCAAGGCCCGTTTATGTACAAGCTTCCATATGCGTACGCGTATGCACTATCTGACATGAGACACATCATCCTGATCCTGATATAAGCCATATGCATATCCTCACACATCCCACCATCTTCATACACGCCGTCAAACGGAGCTGAGACTCACGATGCAAGTACATATGCAACGCATAGTGTTAGAAGACTACATGAGTTGGAGCCCTGGGTTCGTGACTGCTCTTTTAGACTTCACACTTTGCTCTTTTATCTTGGACCATTAGACCTGTATCTAGACAGCCATCGCACCATAGGCAATGCACACGGTTCTCCCCAACTTCCATATCGTAACACATGGTGTTACATATCCAGTGGTGGCAAGTGACTCAGAGTGGCGAGTGACTCAAGAGTGGCGAAGCATCAAAGTTTTCTCTCATATATAAACCGAGTCTTTCTCCTTCTCTCCTTCTCTTCACTGTATCATAGAATCAACACACAGTTCTCCCCTAAGTACTATAGTAACACATGGTGGCAGCACATATACGAGTGATGTCTAATGACATCACTTGCATACATGCTTAGGGACGTAGCCCGATCCCAATAGCTTCAGGGGCGCATGGTTTCAAAGTACCCGCATAGACTTGCGTACTAGGTAATTTTTATCGGGGGGAACAATGCATGAATGCGATGCGACTGTCATAGTAGCAAAAAACGACTTTCCCGATTGTCATAAGGTTTAGCCTCACCCAAACTTTCCACAAGGAATTCAGATTTTGGACCATGGAAACCGGAGCACCAAACTAAGTAATAATTCACTTCCGTAATCCAGTAGTATAGAGCGGGGCACATTTCTATCCGAGTGTCTCGACAGTTCCGGTATTCTATGCTCTTAAGCACACAAGCAACCGTGACCCCCTAACAGCGTATCCGCTCTCGCGTCAGCCCCACCCCTCTAGTCGACGCCAAAAACACTCCAATGTTCATTATGGGTTCTATTACCATACCCCACTCCTCTCATCGTCATCAGCGACATTTATGACTACAACTCAACGAATCTCGCGACTTGTTTTGTATGACTCAGCACACTCTCGATGCCCTCATAACCTCCCTCCGGCTGCTCATCTCTCTACTCTACCTCTTCTTTACCGAACATGCTCAACTTGGCAACCTTCCCCGCTTACGATCCACTACTCGCATTTCATACTACTTGTTACCGTTCCTCCGACTACCCGCAGTACAGTAGTGAATAATAAAGGTTGAAAACCCATTACCAGAACAGAAGTATCCAAATCAAGTACGAGCCTAGAGCTTCCGTGCAAGATCGGTGCGAGACACGTACCGATGTCAGATAAAATTCCATTTTCGAGATGCATCAATACATACCAAACCCACATTTTCTAACTGTGCATTTTAATAATCATAATGCTAAGTAATTGATTCTAACCGTCTATGGCTAGATATGTGAATCAAAAAGCCGTTCAAATCTATTTGTCGTTGTCACGTTGTCACGTTGTCTCAGTCGATTGATCGGAACCAAGCTCCGAATCGGCCCGGCCCGTCGGCCGGCTTTTAGCCGCCAGCTAATTAGCTTCATTGTTGACAGCCCTTTTAGCGAAAGCCCAGTGATATGAGCACGAAACTAACCGTCAGGTACTAGATGGCGGATACAGTCTACTCTCCCTACAAGAATGCACTCGGGACCAGTTGTATTGGAAAAAACAATATTCTTATAAAGTGTTTATTCTTATAGGCAAATGGATTTTGTATGGACACTACTAGTTGGGACTAAAATTATTATTCTTATACAGAACGGTTTCAGTGTGTATTCTTATAGACAGAATTCTTATAGCGAGATTCGACTGTATGTATATAAGTACAGAACACCTGCGCTAAGCGACAACAAGCTAATCCGCTCAGAAGCGCTTAGTTCGCACCTCCGCCCAAAAGAAGCTGAGTTTAATCTGTTCCCTTGTTGCGACTTGGCGACGCAGTTTCCTGTACACGAACCCCCGCAAAAAGCTTCCGGAATCCGGGTTGTCGTCCGAATGCAAAATCCTGCAGCCTTCGCGCTGCAGAGTTGTTAAGTTTCCATTCCTGTGCCCTTGATTATCCTTGTCGGTGCAGAACCGCATTCTTTGGGTTGCGGTATTTTGTTCGGCAGATTGCAGACGCCCACTTAGACTGCGTATATCCAATTGACATCAAATGCAGAGCTCTCGCAGTCGACGAAAGAGAGACAAGGCAGAAAGATGAGCTAAGAAAAGCCTAAATGCCACGTCAGTGCGCAGCTCTGCCTGGCGTATGACACTGCCCCACCATCAGCTACTCTAATGATTGGCTGGCGCTCGTCAGCACCTTCCGCCCCACACAGTTTTTCCCCCACTGATAATATTTTTGTAAACATCTTCCGTTGCCCATCCCCGGATCTAGTACTATTCAGTTCCTCTTGAAATTCCCGCGAAGATGAGTTTCGGCTACGCTACCGGCGACTTCATATCCCTCCTCCAGCTCTCCCTCCGCGTCGTCAAATCCTACCAAGACACACCCAAACAATTCCAGGACATTTCTGAAGAGGTGAATGGCCTCAACACCGTCCTCAATCGAACGAAAGAAGTCATCGATCATGATGCCACAAAGTGTTTTGGTTCCGATCTCCGTCATCTTACCGAAGGATGTTATGAAGTCCTTCAGGATGCAAACATCTTCCTGGAGAAATTCCGACGTTGCTCTCAGAAATCGGCACTTTCTCCAGTCACCTCCGCCATTACCCCACTTTCGGCGCTTACTTCCCATGCGGCGAACAGTGACGGCAGTATATTTAGCAAGTTCTTTAGAATAAAGAATAAGCGCAAGAATGTTCGGGATCATTTTCAATGGGACGAGAATGCAGTGGCTACCTTGAGAATGAGGATCATGGTAAACACGATGCTGATGATGGCCTATAATACGAGTGTTCAGAAGTGAGTGACCGTGAGTCTGCTTGAGATCTTTTCATGGTATCATTTAACCGTAACTCATGCCCGACATTTTTCATTCTTTAATGTTGAAAGGTTTTACCCTGTGTACACTCTGTTGACAAAGTACCCATACGGTACCTCCATCTCTATCTCACTGATCTTGTTATCAATGCACTCACTAATCTAACTTTCTTGTATAATGCTGGCAATAAACTAACGACGTGGCCCACAGTACGACACCCGCAGACATCGAGAACAGCGTGAAAGTCGCTATCAACGACCTCCTACCAATGCTTGCGGGGAGGATGGAGCCGTACATTGCCAACCTTGCGCTAAGGATGACGCAGAGTGGAGGATCTACGCTCACGGTTGACTCGCTGGAAACTGTTAAGAGTGAAGCCTTGCGGGAAATTACTGAAACATCGGGAGGTAATTCACAGAAGGAGGATGAGGATGAGGAACTAGTAACCGCCAACAGCCCCATTGCGGGCCAGTCATCTGCTGCTCATTGGCACTCCGCCCAACCCCCAATCCCTGACCTACCGCGCATATACTCGAGCAACAATCTCCTAACCGCCGTGCTATCAGGCTCCCTACCCCAAGTCCGCACCATCCTTGCCACCGGCGTCTCCGCGGATTCTCTTTCTCCGGACTCCCTGATCCGTGCCGTGCGGGGCGATACTGAGATGATTCGGTTGCTGTTGGACCATGGGGCAAACCCCAACCTTCATTCCCTCGTGGACGGTAGCACTGCCCTCATCGCTGCGGCCTCCGGCGGATTAACCGAAGTCACGCAACTCATCCTTAACGGGGGCGTGAACGTCAATGCGACCGACACCGAACTCTGGACTGCCCTGCACCACGCCGCTAACTCCGGTCATCTACCCGTCGTCCGATTACTGCTGAGACGTTGGGATATACAAGTTGATGCGCCGGCAAAGAGTGGAGATACACCTCTCGTCCGTGCGGCATGGCAGGGGAAGGATGAGATTGTTTCGTTACTGATGGAGAGGGGGGCTGATATTAATTTTGCGATGGATCCGCGCAAAGACACTCCGTTGATTCGGGCGGCGGCATACTCAGAGGAGGGCGTGGTTCGGTTACTCCTCCGTCACGGTGCGGATGTCGACCGAGTTTGCGAAGGAAGGTGGACGGCACTTCTACATGCAGCTGATACTGGAAATATTGTTATTGCTGGCTTGCTTTTGGACCATGATGCAGACACGGAAATAGAGACAACCGTCTTGAAGGATACTCCGTTGATTAAAGCAGCATGGCGCGGTCATAAGGGAGTAGTCCAACTGCTGTTGAACCATGGTGCCAATGTCACCAAGAAGAACAAACGTGGATTGACGGCGCGTCATTTCATGGTTGGACATCGCCTTGGTAAGGCTGCACGGGATCTGGGGAACTTGATATGGATGTCACGCTTAAACCGATAATCTACCGCCTGGCGAGGTCACTACAGTGCTGAGATTACCAAACGATATCTTCCCAACACGTTTTATCTTATTCACCAACTTAATATTCATTCCTCGGCTCGTAAACAACCAACTTTGTACCAATAGCGATGGTATACGTAGTTACGACCCCCTGGCGCAAGTGCTCGATCCGTCAGTAGTTTTCCGCAAATACAACTTTAATTTTTAGCTTTCTTCATCTTATTTTATGTATGACGACTGATGGTTGTTATCTGGTATTTCTTGTTACAGGTTTTGATCTTATTTTATCGTTTTACCGCGATTTTGTATCATGGAAATGTTTTGGATGTACATTTTGGGCAGTGATGAGTGAATAAATATAATGCATCGACTACTACTGATTCGAGGAAAACAGTCATGACAAAGCATCGAAGAACCTGGTTGAGAAACCTTGGTGATGAAAATGATATAGTAACTGTATTATCTAGAGGGTTCTGTTACTGTCGTACCCCGTGCAGCCGACATAGTCGACTGTATACACTACTTCAAGCTATTGTGTCTGGACTTCAAGACTATAAACCGCTAGTTAACTTAGGTATACAACTAGCAGGATTACGGATTCCTTTAGATAATACGGTAGCTAATGAAGTAATCCGTCTGCGGCCAGGATTCGATGCAATATCACAGTTTCAGAGATACTGATATCACGTTGACACAATAGACCAGAGACTCCCGAGAGTTGGAAAATCGAGTTGACAGCTTGCTCATGATCAGCTGCTACGTTACCTTAACACCGGAGTAAGTTTTGAAACAGCGTGCCGTACAAGAAAACGGAACTATCTCCCTCATGGTACGTCACTCGAATTCATTCTGACTCTTATGTTGCATATATGGTTCACCTCCCTGGCGTACGGGCTTCAGCTAGGCTAATGCATAATCTCCTTTAGATGATGATCATTTCAGATTCAGCTAGAGATGCCGGCTGAGTGCGCATGCATGCGTACAAGACATACTCTGAATACCGTATATATAAGATCACGAATGTACCTGTACTTGAGAATACAAGCTTCTAGCAATCAGTACATTTCAACATCTTATTTCATAAATTGATCTCAGCCTTCTTGTCGGTCTTACTGGCTGGTACTGAACGAGATGACACCTCGTATGGGAGATTACCTCGTACTGGGAGATTACTGTGGTACTAATACAGGCTGATGCTACTCCGTTGTATCCATACCTAGATTAGTACATACGCATTCGTACTTGCAGTACCATATGTATATGGCCTTGTGGCCCTCTTAGATAGTGTACAATCAAGCTTCTCTATCATCACTACTATCATTCCTCATGCGAAACACCAACCTCTCATGATCTAGCAAACGGGGCTGAGACCGCTGAGACTGCAAACGGATCTGAGACTCACAATACAGGTACACATGCAAGAAGAGCGTCGGAGACGGGAGCGAGTGAGAATTTGTAAATAGGTCTACACAAATGTCTCAGTGCGTTAGTGTTCTGACCCATTCGTGGAATCACCCCATCCATGGACGGGGCGGTTCCACGAACGGTACTGCCATTCATGGACCCATGAATGGGACAGGCGAAATTAAGGCTTGACAAATTAAATTCGTGCCACTAAGAGGAGCTAGCAATCTAATTGCTGGTAAAATTGGCTAAGTAAAATAATTACAGTTAAAGTCACTAAGCGAAGCAAGGCCAATAATTTTCCTCCATACAAGGCTTTTCATATCAATGCAAAGAGATATATAGCAGCAAAGCAAAAGCAAATGGACTTGCAAATGAAATATATTGCAGTGCAGCGAAGCCAGTAAACTTATGAATCAGATATATGGCAGCAGAGCGAAGCAAATAGGCTTATAAAAAAAATAGAACTATGTGGAAATGAAGCGAAGACGATGGACTGGTAAAAGAAATGAATTGCAGTGCAGTGAAGCTAGTAAACTTATAAATAAGATATATGGTAGCGAAGCAAAGCAAATAGGCTTATATAAAATACATATGCACAAGCGAAGCTATTTTTAATTTGCAAACCTTATTTTCACCTGTCCCATTCATGGGTCCATGAATGGCGGTATCATTCGTGGAACTGCCCTGTCCATGGATGGTACTGCCCTTCCATGGACGGGCGGCTACCACGAATGGGTCATAACATTAGCAACCACTCTCCAGTCCTTTCTAGTACTTTGACGGCATTGGTAGCCACTCTCCAATTCTTTCGAGTAGTTTTGATGGCCTTCCCGTAACTTATATGCCATTCTAGCAGCTTGTAGGCTTTTCGTGCTAAATCCTGCGTCAACAATCATGTGACTAATATTAATCACATAATTGTTTATAACACCATGCAATTGAAATGGTATATGCAAGGATTAACAGGCAATCACTGTACCTCATGTAGGCTACATGCCATCGATGGCGCTGGCTTGAACGGGCTTATTTGGTTCGTACGATCTCCGCCTTTTGCATCTCTTGGGACAGGGCTTGGGTTTTTTTATGGCATGATTCGTGTTTGGTTTTCGACGCTAAATGGATTAGTCTTTCTATAGTGGTTGCACGACATATCATTTAATGCATACCGACCTTTATTGGGCTGGGAGCAGGATGCGCCAATTGCCAGTGAGCGATAAGGTGAATGAAGCAGCTGAACAAGCTGCAGAAAGGACAACCCACCCACATAATATACTAGTGGCACCCCCCGCGCTTGAATGTGACGCATCTATAGCTCGGGAAGCAACCATTTCGTCCGTTCTTTCCGCCGACTGACTGCACGAACTTATCCCCAACGCAACGCAGTAACTTACGAACTAATACGTCCCAGCCATGAACCTCGAGAACTCAGTAAGTCCAGATGTGACAAGGGTACATGTTCGGGTGTGTGCTTATTGTGATGCTGCAGGAACGCTCTAGGCCAACGGAGACCGTCCCATCGGTATATACTACGGGGGCATCTCAGTCGACCCACCATGGAGGGATATCCCATGGAGGGGTCGGAATTTTCGGCAACGTAAACATCTCCGGGTCGTCACGAATCGGTACGTTAAGACTTTCTATTAGTGAATAGGAGTAGTTAAAACGAGTATCATTGAACCTAGCTATCCGTGCCCACAAAGAGAAAGTGATAGAGACACTCTTCAAACAATTCATTCACCCTAGCGGGATTGAGAATAGCTAGCTAATCATATACATAGGATGTGCGATCAATGATATCTTAGGAACTCGCGCTTCTAAACTAGATTATTTGAAATTGAAGAATTTGAGTAAGTGCAATACTATCAATTTGGGGTAGCTCTCATTTTGGATGGTTAATAACGGTCGCTCCACGTGGTAGTCGAGACGAAAATGAACTGGGCAATGCTCCATGAGTTATTGCATCTCAAAGATCAGGACCTACACATATCCGAGATATCGCCAGATTGGAACGTGTCCCAATTCTATTGGATCACCAAAAACGTAGACTTAGCAGACTGGGAATCAGCCGATTCACGAACGCTGTTAATCTCTGCACCACCGGGCCACGGGACGACTGAACTTTGCTCCCACATTATTGAGGTAAGGAAGCAGCAAGCACTTCAGACTGACAGCTCTGTGTTGTACTTTTTTGGCTCAACCGCAACGGAATCTATGCGCGCGACAGTTTTCACACACACACTACTTGACCAGATTATCCGGGGAGTAGTTCCTGAACTGGCCGATTCTATCGCAATCGCTTTCCTCACCACCCTTCTGGGGGCTCATTTCCAGCGCAGCAGAGGAAGCGGGGGCATTTTTGATTATTCCGACACTGTGGATATCATGACGAAGATTCTAGTGGCTCAGGATGACACACTTATCGAAGCGTTAGCGGAAGCCGTCAAGACGTCTCGCATTCGCAACTGGTTCCTCATTGCCGATGGCTTGTCAGAGGATATTACCTACTTTCTTATGAAATATATTGGCGAAGCGACACAAAATTTGAAAGCTATATATACAAGCCAGCAGAGATTTGAAAGAATCCCTGACGGAATCCTTTACATTGAATATGACAAGGAGAGAAAGGGTGTGACCATATGTCCATAATCTTCCGGTCTAATTTCCGACTAACTTTTGATGATACAGCGTGTCTCAATTTTCTACGCCGGCATGACGACACACGATACGCAAGAATCTCTGAAGAGCATCGTGGATCCCTCGAATGGCTGTGGGATCATCCACATTATCTACAATGGTCGTCTGAAACAACCTCTACCCTGTTATACATTGAGGGGAAGCCTGGTAGCGGGAAAAGTACTCTTGCTAAATATTTTCAGAAAAATCTTGCAGATAAGGCGCCCAACATCAAAGGAACCGTGGCCTATTACTTCTACAGTTATCGTGGGACAGAAATAGAAAGAACACATGAAAATATGCTGCGGTCAATCCTCTACAGTATACTTCAACAGGAAGAGGCAACCTTCTTTCTTTTCCAACGAGAATTGCGGAAATTTAAAGGTCCCAGTGATGTCCAACTACCGTACGAGTCATTGAAGGTCATTCTATCGTCGTTTGCTCAGTATCCATCAAAGACACCGATACACCTTATTATAGATGCCGTAGATGAGTCTACGGAAGAAGATAGGCGAAGAATTATACAGCTGATATGCCAGCTGTGCTCCCAGGAAAACATGTGTAAGGTGAAAGTATTCCTTGCAAGTCGTCCGCTTGCCAATGTTACACACCGTATCAAGCAGCGTTATCCGGCAATAATAATGCAGGACCAGAATACACACGACATTTGCGCATTCGCAGACGAGTTTCTCAATTATGAACTGCAGCTGACCGGGGAAAAACTGGCTGAAGCTACAAAGTATATTACGGACAATGCGAAAGGTGTATTTGTATGGGTTAGCTTGATCAAGGCCGAACTTCTTCTCCGCAACGACAAAGGAGCCTGTTCAAATGACCAAATTATACGTTGTTTAAAGAGTCTTCCAAAGGAATTAGAAGAATTCTACCTATTTATGTTTCACAGACTGGAGGGTGGTGGAGACGATGATATCAGAGACGGAATCAGGCTTTTCCGGTTCGTTCTCTTCGGCCTCCGCCCTCTGGCCCTAGATGAACTTCGCGATGCTCTTGCTATGCCAGATGGTCACAGTCCATTGTATGAAGAGTTTCAGCGTAACAAAATTGATCCAATAGACAGACGAATTGTGCACTGTGGAGGTAATTTTTTGGAAATCAATGGCAATTCCCCTGCGTACCTGTGTACCTGTGCTAGTCACAACACAAGTTAACCGCTTTTGTAGCTGACAACACCGTTCAAATCATGCACCAGACTGCTCGTGACTTTTGATACGGACTATCCCTGTTGCGTCGAAGTTGAAGCTCGAGCTTAGAGCAACAGAGGCCCACAGAGCCATAAGTACGATCTGTACCTGGTATCCAATGCTATGTTTTGGAAGCCCCGACATGCAAGAGAAATTTCTCGAAATAAAGACATGGAGTCCGTCAGATATTCGGACTTATGCTGAGTATCTGAACAAGTGGCCATTACTCGACTATTCACTGCGCTATCTCAAAGAGCACCATGATCATTTCCAGGACCACTATGCTCAAGATGAACATGATTTAGTACACATCGCCACATTGATCAGATCATTGACCCACAATTATGCATCACACTTTTTCGGGAGCTGGATTGCATTTCGTTTCAGGCAAACAAAATCTATTCCAGGTTTACTAAAGAATTCTGTACTGCGCCGAGAAAGAGCGAAGTCTATTCCAAGGGTTCTCAAGGATCTGGTTTTACGCCGCGAAATGAGCATAAAATTAAGACAACCCAGTCTAACTCACAACGATCGGGTAGAAGCTGAGAGGTTCCATTGGGATATACTGAATGCCGCGACAGATCTTGGGTTGGATCGGGTAGTCCAATGTTTGCTGATACTATGCACAGAAGATGTTGGCCGTGAGTATAATGAAACTCCGCCCCTGATTATAGCTGCACAGAAAGGGCTGGTGCCAGCTACACGGCTATTGCTTGAACAAACTCAGTTCATAAACGCCACGGATAGCAAAGGGCGCACTGCTCTTCATCACGCGGCGGCGATCATCAACGAGGAGATTATGTCGTTGCTGGTAGAACGGGGCGCCGATAAACGTATCCAGGATGATGACGGGGCAACAGCACAACATTTGGTTGTTAAGAATTTGTGAGTGTCGTCAACCAAAACAGCATCTTGTCGCCAATTTCCATACTAACGTGAAGTGAATTTCATCCGGTAGTCCGTGAGTATTTCCCAGCGTTCTTCAGGTTCGGAGGATAAACGGCTTACAATATTAACAGCTAGTAAGTTATAAACAGTCTATTATTCATACTGAATATTAATGGCAAACTCCGGACTGCAGCAAGTAAGTTATCCAATAGTGCACCCGGTGATAACTAGGGGCTAAAATGCGCGTTAACCTTTGTTTCGCATAGTACGTGAGTATCCCTATTACATCCGACTACGTATGTGAATGATTAATCCGAACGCTCTGATGTGGTATGGTAGGAAGTAAGTACATAGATGTCACTAATATTTTGCTTATCGGATGGTCACTGACTTAAACCTGGTGGTATTTATATGATAGCCTGTGAGTTTCTCCCAGGTAGTTCTGAGTTAGTTGGTGTCTAACTTGATCCCGGTTCTATTTTGCGGCAGCACGTAAGCTTTTTTATAGCCATTAAGTGCCTTCTATGATGACTAACTTGAGCCTGATAATGCCTTGGTTGAACAGATAGTGAGTTCTTCCGTGACTGTTACAGTTGAATATTGACTAACGTCAGCCGGATCTGACAGCACGTAAGTCTTCCGAAAACATGTTAACACTCTTAACTGGATAGCAATTGATGTAGGCCCTATGGCTTGATTGAACAGCTCGTGAGTTTCATCAGGACCATCCTGCACTAGATAGTGACTGACCTCAGCATGTTGGTCGCTTGATCCATTGTAGTGAGTGAGTTTCTCAGTTACTCTTCCGGGCCAGAGGACGACTAACCGGAGTTCTTTGATGTCATTATTCGTTAGCCCGTAAGTTTCTCTGCGACTATACTATGCTAGATGGTAACTAACTTCAGTGTGATGGATTCAACAGCTAGTGAGTTTCTCCATGTCCGTTCCGTGCTGTACAGTGTACAGTAACTTACTTTAGCTGAACTGTGATTTAATCTTAATCAGCTAGTAAGTTTTGCGGTGAATCATTCCATGCTGAGTAGTAGCTTACCTAGCCCGGTGGCCTGGATCTACAGCGAGTGAGTTTTCTCACAATAGACCTGCATTCAATGCGATAATAGCTAATAATCTGTGCCATGTACAGAGTGTGAGTTAAACAGTCTTGCGCAACGATGATAAGTGACTAACAGAAATCTATCGCTTGGATATATAGCCTGTGAGCTCTCTTTTTTCCCTGGTCGCAAAAGTTTATATCTGACTTGCGTTGCTTTCTCTGTTTGGTAGTCGGTGAGTTTTTCGTTAGTTATTGTGGTTCCGTAGTACCGTGCTAAGGTGGATTGTGTGAATCGATAGTCGGTGTGTTACAAAGCTGTTTATGTTTTCCGCTACACTGCTAACTTTACTAAAAATATTGTACGTCGTAGTAGGTGAGTTGCTTCCAACCACCTTTCCAGCTGCAGCCGTAGGTCACTAACCTGCGATCTGCTGTCCCTTGGCAGCATCCGTCTCCTGAGTTGAAGCAACAAGTTATAGATTGTTGGCGTGCAGTTTCTGGTTTTGAGGGGTTAATTGGACTGGAATTTTTGGTCATTTGTGGATGTCGAACTGCAACATTGGGGGAACTTCTTGTACTATTGATATGACGCCGCTTTCGAAGTTTCTCTCGCCAAAGGCTAGGGTAGGGTGGTCATGCACTTATTTCTGATTAGTTTGAGACATTTGTTCAATTGAACTCGGGTATTTTTTGTGACTTCACTTATACCTGCACCGCCCTTCACACGTACTATTCTGTAAGGATATTCATATTTATAATCTTTTAATTGAATCTTTGAAGGATTTCGAGTAGATAAGGATTTCGGAGTGGATTCGAAACAAAAGGGGCGAAAACCAAGCTTGCTAATAATGAATGGTATTGGTTGTTGATATCGTTCATGACACGCAGAACGCAAATGGATATACGTCGTGCCCTCTAAAGTTCAAAGCAGACTCAACCACAGGTCATAGACGTCCGTCTCGTTCGGGCAAGACATTGCCCTCCCCCGGACTACGATTTACCGTCCTGGGGGTTTTAGACTGCCGGACTGTAGGTGTCGGCAGTCTTCCGAGTGATGGATCTATGATGCCAGTGGTGACATCTAGTATGCCTCCCAACCGCGATTATGGTACATAACTCACACTATAACCTACCCAATTGGTCATCTAAAGATTTGAGAACCCACATCGCTGTGTCTCAATCAAAATAGCTGCAAAATTACAGGTGAACCAGTAACCCCAGCCCTAGATGTTACCCCCCGTCGCCCTGATTGAGCCCTGGTGTTGAAACTAGTTGCTCGTGACTAGACGACGGCGTGGGGACCTGAAAGACTGGCTGGCAGACGGACTTTTGCAACCTCTGGACTCAGCTCATCATGGTGTACGCATGTCACCGAACTTCCTCACACACTCTTTGAAGTTCTAGAGTCTTGATACAACTCCTCGCGGCGATTTACAATCTCCGTCAGTTTACATATGAGTACGATGTATTTTCTATGCGATTTCTTCGCATATCCAAGGAATGATGTTCTTGATAGATCGTGGGCTATGCAAGATACCATAATGAAAGGGTGAAAGATTCTGTTCTAAATCAGTAACGTTTATTTGACAAATTTGATATCATCCGCAACGGCCCAAGAAGGATTTTCAATACGTTTAATCCGCGTGACTAGAAATACCCAAAACAGGCTTAGAGTTATAAGCAATGCTAGATGGTATCCAGATTAAGAAATGTCCTCGGGAGTACAGAACCTCACTCCGGATTAGCTGTTCATTGACTCCACACGATTCCACGCATTCGGACGAACAGAAAATTGTACATCAGATTTCTACGGAGAGTGCAGTTGTTGGGTCAACCATCCACCTTATGCGAAGGATTATAGTAAAATGCCTAATTACATCAGTGAATCTTCTGACTAGTGTGGAATTTAAATCATTACCCTTTTCCTATCTAAGGTCCAAAGGCGCTCCCTAACCACTCGTGCGTCGACAAGCAGTCTTGCTACAGTATTAAGCATTATTTGAGTCTCCCGTGAGGCTATGTAGGAACGTGTATATGCCTCAATAGTTGCTAACGTTGAACCATCCTTCTTCCATTCGTCCATGGCTATGTTTGGAAGACCATCCTGAACATTAAGGCAATAGTACAGCTTTTGGCTTTCTTCACGAACCAGCCTGTTTAAATCATGCCCAATGTCCGCGGAATCTACCCACTGGTCCACATCAAATACGTGATTGCGAAGTAAACTGGTACAAAGTGCAACTAGTAGGCGTAGGCGACTGTGACTAGTGACTTGCCTGGATTTGGTCCTACGTATTCCGGTTCCGATATTCAATAATAGTTGTATGGGGGTGCTAGTGATATCATGATGACATGCCGTAACCTCGTCATATGCTAGCCTGCTTGGATTGTTGAAGACTATACCCCCATCAAGGAAAGTCATTCCTACTCAGAACGTTTAGAGGGTTAGTTGATGCATATTGGCCTAACTAAAACAATATTTTACCGTCTAATTTCATTTCAGGAAATATCCCTGGTGCCGCAGTTGTCGCTCTGGCTACTTTCCATATAAGAACGTTATGTCCATATCCTGGATTTAGTACAATCCGATCATTGTCGTCATAGCTGCGGAATAGAAAAGGTCGTAGACCATTCGGACTTTTCTCGACGGCAACGACAGCGCTGGTTATGGATAACAGTTAGAGTATGCATACGCTGCTACACAGTGTTTCTAAGTGGCTTGGCTAGCGGAAAATGGGGTCTATCATGCATGGGATACGCCCATCTCCACCTGTCTGGGACAAACTTGGTGGTAAAATCCTACTGGTTTTCAGACCTCTACAATCAGTAACAGATCAATACAAACCCCACCAAACCCAGCTAGCGTGACCAATTAGAAACACCGGTAATCTAATCTCAATGGGTTCTCACGTCTTGCATTGGTTTTCGTCCGATGGAAAGAAGGAATGCGTCGGACTGTACATATCTTGATATCGCGTTCGCAAGACATCCTCAGTCGTCGTTTTTAGAAACTGCTCAAAGCTCTCAGCACGGTATTTCGACCTCCGCCACCATCCATCATTAAACGGGCTCCTGCTGATGTAAGCATGGCGAGGACTGCTGAATATTTCACTTCCCAGTCTGTCGTAAACAATCAGAGAGTCACGGACGCTCATGCGGAGACGTCCAAGCATTATGGCTGATAGGCTAGAGACCTCATCAGCGACTAACACTACCCAATCGTGATGTTGGCAATACCCTCCTGTGCTCGATCCAAAGATGTAGTCAAAGTAATGGCATGGGAATGGTAGCGGATGATTAGCTGCATTCTCGTTGGCATCGGTTGCAGCGTGGTTCCTCTCAAGTCGTGCAATTTTTTCCATAAGTTCCTGCAAAATTATAAGGCTTGAGTAACCACGTATTCCACCACCATCTTCGTCTGTCAGTACCAAGTTCTCGACTTCTAGTGTAAGGTGAATACCGAGAGTTAGAACATGCTGCTTCAAAGCTAGAGGTTCAATCTCTTGATTGGGAGCATCTTGTTGATTAATAGCTGTTTCGACGATTTCTGGGTTTGACATCTCGGTGCAGTAAATTTCGGTGTCAATTGCGCTTCCAGGGTGGCTGAGAAAGTAGAAGCTAAGTTCGAGGCGATTCCCACCGAGATACGATAGAAATGGAGGATAAATTTCAGCTGAAAACGAAGTGTGGTCTGAAATGCGGCAATACCATGGGGACATGCACCCTTTAACAGGTACTTAGAATATTTTCCGACAAGATTTTCGCAGAAAATTTCATGCATAGATATATGATGCACGAGACACATCTCAATTTGACACTTTGCGTGCATTGCGCAAACAAGTTGCCTAAATCTAGGATGGCCGCGCTTATTTTCACCAGGCGTGTGGTTCACAATCGAGCGGTACAGAGCCATTGGTTGTTTGGGAGGGCCAATGGCTGTTACGTTGGCTGGAAAATACATCCGATTCGTCAAGACTGACGTTGACCGTAGTTACTTTACTCAGTAGGTTTGGACATAGCCTTCGGGCTGAATGCCAAGATTAATAGATAAATAAAGAGTAAATACTAAGTATTTAACAGGGCGGATACCGATCACCGCTGCATTCTGGGCGGCGGAATTCGGGTTGCCGCCCGAATTCATGCAGCAGAGCGACTGTGCAGCACTGACGCCCTTGACTTGCATTGTTCGTGCAGCGGCATTTATCTTGGCCACTTAGACACTGGATATTTATTGTTTGACACCACATCGTAGCGAATCAAAGCGGGACAAAGCAGATAGCTGCGCCCAAATGCCACGTCATACATACACTGCCTCTGCACACCCACAAGCAATAATGAATCAACTCTTTCTCACATGTGTCACTGCCCCACATTCTCTACCCGTGGTTTCTCAGCCCCACCCGCCGCCCGCGCAAATCCAACATCCAACCCTTAAACTCTCCGAGTCGGCACTATTCTGTTTCCTCTCGACATTCCCGCGATGGCGAATTTCGGCTACTCTATCGGCGACTTTATGTTACTCCTCGATCTCTCCCGCCGCGTCATCAAATCCTACCAAGACGCACCTAAACAATTCCAGGACATCTCTACAGAGGTGAAAGGCCTCAACACCGTACTCAACCGAACGAAAGAAGTCATCGATCATGCCACAGAGAGTTTTGGTACTGACCTTCGTCATCTTGCCGAAGGATGTCACGAAGTCCTTAATGATGCGAACACCCTGCTTGAGCAATTCCAAGACTGCTTTCCGAAACCGGCGGATGCGACCCCACTTTCGGCACTTACTCGGCTGACTGAAAGTAGTGACACTGGTCTACTTGGCAAATTCCTCAGAATAAAGAATAAGAGCAAGAAAGTTCGGGATCGTTTTCGATGGGACGAGAGTGCGGTGGCCGCCTTGAGAATGCGGATCATGGTTAATACTACTCTGATGATGGCCTACAATACATGCGTTCAAAGGTGAGTGACGTGACTTCTTCAGATCTTTTCACTTCTCATACATTATGAAGAGGTTTTACCATGTGTACACTGTTGACACAGTACCCATACGGTACCTCCCTCTCTATCCATCTGATCTTGTGGTCAATATACGCACCTTCACTCTTGTACCTTGCTAGCAGCAAACTGACGTCGTGGCCTACAGTGCGACACCCGCAGACATCGAGAACAGCGTGAAAGTCGCCATTACCGACCTCCAGCCGATGTTGGCGCCGAGGGCAGAGCCGTATATTTCCAACCTTGCGCTGAGGATGATGCAGAGTGGGGGATCTACATTCACGGTCGACAAGCTGGAAACTGTTAAGAGTGAAACCTTGCGAGAGATTACTGCAGCTTCGGGAGATACGGCGGCGGTGGAGGTGGGGGAGGAGGAGGAGGAGAAGGAGGATGTGGTGGAGCCAGTAACCACCAGCAACCCCATTGCAAGCCCGTCATCTGCTATCACCGAAACGTCGGGAGACAGGCCTTCGGATGAAGACGACACAGTAACCGCCAACAACCCCATTGCAAGCCTGTCATCTGCTATCACCGAAACCTCGGGAGATAGGCCTTCGGATGAAGACGACACAGTAACCGCCAGCAACCCCACCGAACCGCCACTAGCCACAAACGACCCCACTGAACCGCCACCGCCCGCCAGTCACCCCGCCCAACCCCCGACCTCCGATCCACCGCGTATTTACTCGGGCGACGATCTCCTGCCCGCCATCCGATCTAGCTCGCTACCCGAAGTCCGCGCGATCCTCGCTACTGGCGTCTCAGCGAATTCACTTTCACCCGGCGCTCTGATCCTCACTGCGCGAGGCGGTGACCCTGAGCTGGTTCGGTGTTTGCTCGACCATGGGGCAAACCCCAACACTCAGTCCCCAGTTGACGGTAACACCGTCCTCATCTCAGCGGCTTCTTCCGGAATCGCCGAGGTTGTACAACTCTTCCTCGACGCGGGTGCGGATGTGAACACCCCCGACGCAAAACTGTGGACTGCCCTGCACCACGCCGCCAACTCCGGGCATCTGCCCGTGGTTCGATTGCTGTTAAGGCGTCAAGATATAGTGTTCGATGCACCGGCGAAGAGTGGAGATACACCACTACTCCGAGCTGCCTGGCGGGGGCACGAAGAGATTGTTTCGTTACTCATGGATAAGGGGGCGGATATAAATTTCGTGATGAATCCGAGGAACGAGACAGCCCTAATTCGCGCCGCAGCTTGTGGTGAGGAGGCTGTAGTCCGCCTCCTCCTCCATCACGGCGCGGATGTTAACGCCGTTGATGAGCGTCATGCCACAGCACTACTGCATGCAGCTGACACTGGAAATGCCGTCATCGCCGGCTTACTGCTAGATCATCGCGCAGACATGGAAATTCAGACATTCTACGAGAAGGACACGCCATTAATCAAAGCTGCTTGGCGCGGTAATGAGGGCGTCGTCCGACTGTTGTTGGATCATGGTGCTGATATCACCAAAAAAAATCGGCACGGGATGACGGCGAGGGAATTCATGAATGGGGATCTTGGAAACCAGATTGCGTGGGGGTTGGGAAATTTGGTCAGGATGCATTTCAGAGGGACGTAACTAAACACGGCGCCGCACTCTGCTGGGCGTGCTAAACGATACCTTCACAGCGATATGAAGAGGAATTCGAGGCTCTAGAGACATTTCACAATGGGTGCACATCTAATGAACTACCAGTTGTGATGTCTTATACAGGCGGTGTTCCGCCAAAACCACCATGTTTTTTCAGCTTTCACAAGTGTTTCTATATATGTGTGTGCAATTATTTAGTGCATGAGAGGAGTATGGTTTGATTTTTGTGCGATACCTTGCAGTAACAAGTTTCATCTTATTTTACTAGCTTACTACAGTTTTGTATCCTCGAAATGCTTAGACTGTGCTTTTGGGCTATTACGAGTGCAAGATTATATATAGTGTATCAACGCTTAAGCACAAGTGCAGCTTCGGGCAAACAACCATGACAAATTTGAAGCTGGTGGAATGACCCCGTTGATGAAAATGATACAGATACTGTATTTCTGAGGAGATTCGTCTTTTGTAGCTTATAATGTCAACATAGCTGACTGAATACACTGCTTCTATAAGGTTTCTGGCTTTGCGGGGATTCAAGCCTCTCAAGGTGAATAAAAAGCGAAGTTTAGCTTGGGCATGCGACTTATACTACTTTTAAAATAGATGGGTCAATTTAGATAATACCGGAGTTAGTGGAGCATCCAGATTGCGATACAGTTTTCGAGCTACATATATCTCAGTTTCATAGTTATCGATATTGCGTCGGCTCTATAGAATAAAGATCCCCAGTAGCTGGAAGAATCCAGTTGATAACTCCTTCAAATCAACTGCCACATCACTCTATACACCGGAGCGAGTTTTGACATCGGGTCCTATACAAAAAACGTAACTACCTCACTCATGGTAGGTCACTCGAAGGCATGCCGACCCTTCTACCTGTCCAGCGTAAGATTATGGATTGCTAGTCCTTGTAGTCTCATTTACTTTTCCTACTCATATAAGAACTTGGAGTCTTGTACGGAATGACAAACCTAAACAATACCCCACACTAGTTACGTAGACGGAATGCTATGATCAGATTTTTGCCAAACTGCTGTAATCATCTTCCCCTCTCCTACACCGAACAGACTGATATCTCCTATGTGTATTATCATTACTCTGAGTTGTGTTCTTCCGTCAATTATGCTGTCATCCCTCCTTTCTTGCATATAGTCTTACTGATGTTCGGATGGAGTCAAATACGTCTAGCGTAGGGGAAGCAAGGGACGTAGCAAGAATTGCATCCCATCTCCGCTGAACCTACTCTGACCAAGTTGGTTATTTAACAAATCCATACCCTACGGTCATGGCTTGCTGAATATTGCGGCGCTGTCGGTTTGGCATCTCGCAGTAGATTAATGCTATTATCTCGGCCCTGGCCTAGAGGTTGAATATCGGTGTATACTCGAATTTTTAGAGTCTAATATCTACTCTGAGTGGCGGTGGTGAAATTCGTTGAGTAGAAGGAAAGTTGAGACACATCTCTCATACTCGCCAAATTTTCAAGTCCCCGGACACCCTGTCAAGGATTAGATAACTCCGATTGTATCAGGTTTTATCCAATAGTATTCCAACCTAATGTGAATTTACCAAACTTTAATGTGTTGCCATGGGCGTTTACTATGCAGTGTCCGGAGACTTAAAACCCTGACGAGTACTTAGTGACACATCAAAATTTCACAACTGCACAAAGTTGGATGACTATTTGATAAGATGTACTCTTATCGGTGTCATATAATTATTGACTGGGTGTTCGGAGACTTGGAAATTCGGCTTGTAATCGCCCAAGTCACAAAGTTTCACTCACATTCTTTAGATTCTTGACGTCGGACACAAATCACATACGACTATTTCCGCAGTTAAATCCCAGTAGGTTTGTCGTAGGAAAGTGGAACCTCGCTGCAGCCAATCGTCTGCTTCCGGTGAAGTCATTTCACCTCGCATTAGAGTTTAAGTGATGGTTTGTGAATTTAGACGAGCCAGGATTAGTGGGTTTCGTCTGCAACTACGCCTTTAGCACCATACTTTGTGAGGATCTTGTCGGATTCCCTCCGACTATTGTCTAAGTCTAAGCTCTTCGGCACGATGAGATAGCAGGTTTCCCTATTACTTACGTTAGAAGTTGAGGATTGCCGGAAAGCAGCTCGTTCTGTCTACCCACCCGGAGCGTCCCACACATAAAATACAATCAACCGCCTTCATGAACTGTTATCCTGACAGTGACTCTGGTGATGCCATTTGCAATTTCTTTGGAACCATGTGTCATCTCCGACGTTCAGACGTCCGAATCTCTCCCTCCTCACCCCCACATCCCGCGAATTCACTCTGTGTTAATACCGACACTAAGGTCTTTTTAAATTCTACGGTATATAACACTATCATCCCACGCGGCCTTGGAGAATACCTGAGTGTGTAGGCTACCACCTAAACTGCTAAGCCGATATAACCATGCACTGGAACAGGGTTGTTCTTTTGAGTGGCTATTATCGTATTTTAAGTGAGAACATATGCTGCGTGTTTTTTGCTTCGTAGGGTAGCATATTCTTCTCGGCAGAATCCTTGTAGCGAAAGGAGACTGGTGGTATTGTACTTGCTCTGTGATCTGAATTTGTGGTTCGAATAGGGTCTGACGCTAATATTAGAGTATCGTAGCTACGTAGCCGCTGCTAAACATACTTACTTGGTCTACATATGCGTCAGAACCAGTTTTGAGCAAGAACATTGTATTCTGTATGACAAACCAAGAATACCGCGGGTTTATTATGCTTGTAGGGTGGCGGACTATGCTAGATGGCATGTATTTAGTGAGAAGCGGCTATAGGAGGTTGAGATAAGTTGGGTACGACACGTGGTAAATCTCTAGCCTCGGTTCAAATAGTGTTTTGCGCTAATGTCAACCGAACCCGGATCTATCGACCCGACGTCTGTAACCCCTGTAACTGATCAGCTCGCTTAACAGGGATGTAAATAGAAGGAGTCTTGTACCCACCGCCTACTCGGCCTAACACAAGATCTAAACGAAAGTATTATGAGCCAAAATGGGTTTCTGATAGTCTCATCTCATCACTCTCTTCCCTACTTAGCTCATGAAATCTCCCGATGAGGTACTTCTGACCACGCCCTTTGGGTATAAGCATGCTACGGAGCTATTGGCCTGTGTAATGCTAATGAAGATGCTCTGTCTACAAATCTTGCCGCTACTACGAGAAGGACCTGGGCAGAACTAATTGTAGTGTGCCTGGCAGTATGTAGCCATAAGTACAAGTGCACATATATTCCATACGCGCTGTTGAAATATGGAAGGGGGGAACCGTGTGAATAGACTTAAGATACAGAGACTGGAGAGCAGGAGAAAGACTCGAGATATATACAAGGTAGCTGGGTGCCTTATGCCCTACCGGCTATGTGCCTTGACATCAGCTCAGCTGAAGCTCAGCTCGGTCAGGTTCATGCAACACGCGCAGCAAAAATCTCAATGAGTGATATGTTGTGATTGCGAATGCGAACCAGATTTGATGCAGTTGGAGAAACCATTCCAAACACTCTTCTAGGCTAGGAGTTTTACGTAGTAACCTCTACTATCCAAGCAGTACGGGTTTTTGGCTTCAATGGAAGCATCCTTTGCCATTGCATATGCTAGTTCAGTGGCTCACGACACTCTACATTAAATCGGAGGTCTTGCCGAATACCGATATCTTGTCATGCGACTATTATTAAGTTTCATATTTGTTGTTACAATATTATGCCCAGAAGTCAATAACAACAGTCGTCCCCAAATACTGCTACTGTTATTTCAACCTTGATCGAAGAGTTTTACGGTACGTAACAGGTTTCGTATCCTTCGCTTATGGTGACGGATTACATACCTGCTAATCTGCCATTACCGTCTGAGTCGGTTCTCACGCTCCGACGTATGTCGACCCTACATGACCAAGCTTAATGACTAGTAAAAACAAAGCCCCTGACAGGTTTCGAACCTGCGACCACGAGATGGACTTGGTCCTAGCACCCACGCCAAACTACCCCCCAGCAGCCGGCGTGAAGCACTAAGACACCCTAAATTTCTCTCATGCTCTACCACTGAGCTACAGAGGCACTTTTCCAGCGGAAGAAATCGGCAGACAAATATGATGTCGAATAGACAGATGATGCGACGAGTCGTCGGTAGGAAGCGTTTTCCGCTTACATACTCGTACGACACATGTGCATCCACCGCGCACGTGCGCACATATCTCCTACGGTCACTCGTTATTTGTCAGGGATAGCGAATCGTTGAACATAATGATGTAATGTCGAGCGAGTGTTGAGAGGTAGTTGCCTTAGTCATGTTGAAGGAAGTAAACGCACTGCCGGAATAAAAGCCAGGGAGCAGAATGGCTCGAGATATACCACTGCTTGCACATCTGACAGCCATATCTGAAATTAGTATTGGATATAGATTAAGGCTACTGCTGATTGAATGATATTTCCCAAGAATTAACAGGATCTGGCTGCAGAAAGATTCAGGAATGAAGTCAAAGAACAAAGTCGAATAAAATTTTCGCAAATCTGGAAGCTGGTAAAGTAACAATGCAATAAACGCTTAGGTTTTAGATAGAGGGCTGCACCGAGTGTTCAATGTAGCATATCATCTGTTTGACAACGTCGGTTGCGGCAGCGTCCGCCCCGGCGGTTTTTGGGTGCCACGTCGGGGATGGCTTTGAGTCCGACGCAAATGGTTTCCTAGAGCATGCCCGAAGCATAGATCTTGCAAGTTAGATCCAGGGGTGAGACATAATTATCTATTTTATGGGATTTTAGAACTGGAACTAGCCTGTCGAGTGATCTCTATGATGAAAAGATGGCTGAGTGATGCAGCTGTAACGCTATAGACCCCACCTGGTAACTACCAAAAACACAATTCATTTCTTAAGCAGCAGGAGGAACTAGAAACACTCCGTTGCAGGCAGTTGGTGGTTTACTGCAAATACAGGATAGCGACGGTCACTGGAAGCGGGATGAGTCGGGAAATGATTGCGTACCCGCCACAACTACAATGGAATTAGAAAAGGACCGACCCACCTGTTTACCTGGCCGGAAGTATAGTCAATGACCTTTAGTATAGAGTTAGGTGGTTGGGTTACTTGAGGTGAGTTTCCTACTGAAGTCGAGGGTTGCCTCGTGGTCGAGGCGAATGCATATGGGTGAACCGGGGGATAATGTAGGCGCTGGTACTCACAGCTATGGGTATGTTAATCGGCATGCGTATCAACTAGTTCTTTGCAGACCGAGTTAGTTTTCCTAAGACGGGAGTGGTTGGGTGTAGAGTAATCGGTTGGTAGGATTAAGGTGTGGCCAGTACGCGCAGGGATAGCGATAGCGCTGAAGGGTTAAGGGTTGTAACACTTGGACAAGTTATTATCCTGGAATTGCTTGGTAAATACAAAAATATTCCAATTTTGCATATAGTAGCGACTACGCTATCGATATTGTGCATGCAGAGCTCCTAACTTTAACTTCTTAGTCCTATTTATCATAGAATCATTGCCGTATAAGGTATTTTGTGCCTCAAAAATTTGGCCCCTCATACTATATTCCTGTACCAAAAGCTACCACAGCGCCACCAAAACCACTCCATGGTCAAGTCGGAATTTGTAGGATTGTTCTGCATATACTATGTATATCCTATTAACCACCAGCCGGTAATTAATTTTTTTTTCTGTGTGGTGGTGTTTAGTAAAAGTCAGAATGTTGAGCGCAGACCCCTGCCACAGGATACGTGTCCGGAACTCTAACACGTTACGCCATTTAATTGGAAAACAAAATTCGTGGAGAGGTGTGAGTCCATGTCGCATGCGCTTATTGCGTTCACATTCCAGATTGCTGCAGCTATATGAAGCTGCAAGCCTAAATAGAAACTACGATTGCACACCGGTGCCGGTACAACGTCACACGGTTGCATTCATGCAGTATTTAAACCTCTGCGTCCGCGGCTCCTATAGATTCTTCACACTTCAGCGACATACCGCTACCACTCTGACCACAACCCATATCAACTAATCCTCCGACATTTTCGTTCTAATGGATTCGAATCCATACCAACATGTGGCTATGGCAAACATCTACTCCGACACTCCCGCTGTCGGGACATCCGAGAGTGGAGTGCCTAAGAAAGGAGGAGACTCGGAGCTACACTCTGGCAGGGAGCCGAAGAACACGCGTCTTCGAGATGATCGCCTATGTCCCAGCATCAGCTATCTCATTTCCAACGCGAGAGATAACTCCGAACCGACGCCGAAATGTTTCCGAATATCGAATGTTCCGCTGACATGGGACGAAGCATGCTTATTCGATTACTTGAAGAGTGTAGATGAGTCTCTTGATCGCTTGGCTACTGATGATTATCGATTGTCGCTATATCCAGCATGCTGTGGCTCTAGCCAAGTAGCATTACTGAATTTCACATACTGTCCTGTGTACTTCCGGCGGCTACACCCAGGCCAAGACCATTCTTTACAAAGGAAGGATTCGGACATCGTGCTCGACAGTCATTTCTACGGACTAACACCTTTGAACATCCCAGAAGGAGATATCGTTGCTGAGTTAGTCATCCTCGTCCCTCGGTCGCTTTGGGAATATTAATGTTGTATTTCTTAGTGTTGTTGCAGTCACCGGGTTGGCTGGACATGCGTATGGATCCTGGAGAAACCGAATCAGCAATCGGATGTGGCTGCAGGACTTCCTTTCTTGTGACGTTAACAACGTACGGATCATGACGTATGGCTACAATACCACACTGGTTGGGCCCAGTACTGGAAATGACGGAATGCTGGAATACCGACGGAATTTTATTTGCCAATTAGCTAATGCGAGGAGTTCTCTTGAGGTATCTCTTCTTTAGTTATCAGATAGGTTATGCATTAACTCTTAGAAAGGAGAGGAATCGCCCAATTATTTTTTTGGGGCACAGCCTTGGTGGGATACTAATATTGCAGGTAAGTTGACAAGTTGACAATACCAACGTGATAGCAAAGCTAACGAATTGCATAAGGCTTTGCTGCAGTCAAACAGTCAGGAACGTCATAAGAACCTTCTAAAAGCCACCTTCGCTGTATTTTTCTTCGGTACTCCCCATTATGGCCTTCGCACTCTGGAGCTAGAAGCCATGGTCGATGATATGTCATCTAGGGCAGAATCAAACTCAATGGACCTGCTCTATCAGCTTCGGGAAGGCTCAGAGTTTCTAGAAACTCAGGCAGACGGGCTTGCCGACATTTGGAGTCAGTTTTGCGTTGTAAGTTTTTACGAGACACTGAAGACGCCGACTGTCGCAAGGGTACATAGGGCAATCTCGTACTTTCAGTGATCGGACTACATGTTAACTCTCATTAGTCTTCTATTACAAATGAGTACGGAAAATATGGGCAGTTGGCGGATATGGTTAAGAAGATCTCCGCTCAGCTGCATCTGCCAAACGAATCCCGTATTCCAGTTCAACGCAACCATTCTGATATGGTCAAGTTTCTGTCTCCTTCGGACCTAGTTTATATGACAGTGGTGCGCCATCTCAAAGAGTGCATTGACAAGATTGTCAAGATTCGTGGTAAGTGATGCTCGAAGACTCGCCATTTGCATTGCTCATAAATAACGTCTGCGCGCGTGCACAGCTACCACAAGCACTCGTCGTCAAGCCCGTAAGATTCCAATTCCTTATTGAATTTTGAGGAGACTGAGCCAATATGCTAGTTAATGAAGATGGGTATAAATGCCTGAAGAGTCTGGGGGGGTCCGACAGCGAAGGTTATCGGGACGATCTACTCCTTAAGCGACACGAAAACACGTGCGTATGGTTTCTGTCAGACGAACGTTACAGACAGTGGGCTCGGCAAAGTCATCATTCAGTTCTTTGGGTCAGTGGAGGACCAGGCTGTGGCAAGAGTGTCCTATCATCGGTTATTTCCAAACAGTTTTCTGATAATACACACAAAATTTTCGGGAGAGAATATTTGGTGGCTGTCTTCTTCTGTGACGATAAGGATGAACGACTGAGGACATCACACGCCATCCTGGTGAACGTGCTCTCTCAGATATTGAAGCAGGAGCCAGATGCGTTTGCTCACTTTTCTGTGGAATCCGAGTATGCTATACACAAGGAAAAGACTTCGTGGAGTTTTTCAATGCTCTGGCGAGTATTTTGCCGGGTTGTTAAGGATAGCAAGATCAGACCTGTATGTCTTATTGTCGATGCTCTCGGTATGTAACATTCCTCGACCGACGACCAATGTCGTAGGCAACGAAGGTTCTCCTTACATGGCTTACCGTGGATAGATGAATGTGAGGAATTATCTCGGGAAAAATTTCTGAATCATCTACAAGACCTTGTACACGATGATCTCACCATTAAACAGCGAATCAAGTTAGTTCTCACTAGCCGTCCGCATATACCGATTACTTCGCATCTGAGTGGTGTTTCCGAGATATCTCTTGACGCCGCTAGTTTGCAAAACGATATTACAACATTTGTCACTGCTGAGATTGACAAGTTACCGCAGTTTACCGCTATGTCAGAGGAAATACGAGATGTTCTCATCAATGGTGCGAATGGAATGTTCCTATGGGTTTCCCTGATCCTGGATAATCTCAGAACATCCCGGACAACAAAGCCCCGCGCTATCAGAGAAAAGCTCAGGACCTTACCGCCAACACTTCCCGATGTCTACAACGAAATCCTCCGCAAAATCAAACCGGAGGACCGACAAACTGCCAATACCATCCTGCAATGGGTGGTTTGGGCAATTCGTCCCTTGACATTACGAGAGCTAACCATAGCAATCGCAGTACGGCCTGAAAACACAACCATGTCCACTATTGAAGATGAGATGGAACTGGATATGAGGACGGTACTACGGTTTATGTTCGGTCCAATGATATATATCGAGGATGATAATACTGTGCACCTTGTCCATCAGTCAGCGAAAGACTTCCTGCAGTCAGACTTCACAGAAAAAAGCAATCCGAATGATCAAGCGCTTCCGAATTGGCGTCTTTCATCCACCGAGTCTAATAACCGACTTGCTCTCATCTGTCTGACTTATTTGTCATTTGACGAGTTCGATCAAGGCCCAGTGGAAGAATGGGAGATCAATGAAATGCTGGACTATGGAGAGTTTCTAGAATACTCTGCGATACATTGGCCTTATCATGTGCGACAAACAGATCTTGGTAATAACACAACACATGCTTTATCAAACGCTTTCCGGAAGTTAGCGAAGTCTAGACCAAAGATCAATCTTGCCTACCAGGTATTCCGTCACTCCCGTGAAGAATCCTTCTTCAAGACGACACCACTTCAACTTGCAGCATGTTGCGGATTTGCATATTTTGTGCAAGAGCTCTTGGACTCTGGTGCTGATGTCAACGAATGGGGAAGCCCCTTCAGTACCGCACTCGTGGCTGCGGCAAGCCACGGTCACGAGAGTATAGTTCGTCTACTGATACGCCATGGGGCCTACGTCCGTGCGCGGGGCGACAAAGCACTCCAGGAAGCGGCATCTAATGGCCACGTGTGTGTGGTTCGTGTATTGATAGAAAATGGTGCTGATGTCCATACTTCGATCGTCCATCACGGCAGCGCACTTCAGGTGGCTGCATTGAACGGCCATGCGAGTGTGGCTCGTCTATTGCTAGAGTATGAGGCCGATGCCAATTCGCAGGGCGGCTACTTCGGCAACGCACTCCAGGCGGCGGCACGCTACGGCGACGAGAGTGTAGTTCGTCTATTAATAGAGCATGGGGCCGACGTCAATGCCCAGGGCGGTGACTGCGGGAACGCACTCCAGGCAGCGGCATCTAACGGTCATGAGAATGTGGTTCGTCTACTGATAGAGCATAAAGCCGATGTCAATGCGCAAGGCGGCTTCGATAGGAACGCGCTTCAGGCGGCGATAATTTACGGCCAAGAGAGTGTGGTTCGTCTACTGATAGATCATGAGGCCGACGTCAATATTTATACCCCGGGGGGCATGTTCGACCACACCCCACTGGAAGAAGCGGCATTCTTCGGTCGCGAGAGTATAGTTCGTCTCCTAATAGATCGTAAAGCCGAAGTCAATACCCCCGGCAACGCCCTCCAGATGGCAGCATCTTACGGTCACGAGAGTGTCGTTCATCTACTGATCGAGCATGGGGCCGACTTTAAAGCCCAAGGCGGCTACTACGGCAACTCACTTCAGGCAGCGGCGCACGGCGGCCTGGAGCGTGTGGTTCGTTTCCTGATAGAGCATGGAGCTAACGTCCATGCTCAGGGCGGCCACTTTGGCAACGCACTCCAGGCTGCAGCTTTTGCCAACCCATTCCAGGATGAAGCTGAGCAAGGCCAGGACAGTGTGGTTCGTCTACTACTGCTTGAGCATCGGGTCGACGTGAATGTGCAGGGCGGCCACTTTGGCAACGCACTCCAGGCAGCGGCATGCCGCGGCAATAAGAGTTTGGTTTGTCTATTGCTAGAATATGGGGCCGACGTCCATGCTGAGGGTGGCTACTTCGGCAGCGCACTAAATGCGGCGGCACTCAGCGGCGATGAGAGTTTGGTTCGTTTACTAATAGATCGTGAGGCCGACGTCAATGCCCCGGGCGGATACAACGGCAACCCAGTCCAGGTAGCAGCTTCTAAGGGCCACGAGGGTGTAGTTCGTCTATTGATAGGTCGTGGGGCCGACATCAATGCTCAGTGTGGCCACTTCGGCGGCGCACTCCATGCGGCAGCATACGGAGGCCACTTGGGTATAGTTAGTCTACTGATAGAACATGGGGCCGATGTTAATTCCCACGGCGGTGACTACGGTAATGTGCTCCTGGCGGCCACTTGTGGTGGCAAAAAGAGAATAGTTCGTGTACTTATTGAGCACGGGGCTGACATGGACGCCCCATGTGGCCGCTACGGCAACACACTGCAGGCGGCGGCTTCCATGAACCTCGTGTATGGGGTAGATCTATTGCTGCAGGAACAGGCTAGGATTAGGCGGTAACGTTACTCGGATTTACTGCTTAGAAGTTTTACCTAAATTTGTCGCTAAGGTATAGGAGGAATCATTGCCAGGATTCCTTTTCAATATGTAAAGTCGACAGTGCAAGTTTGCAAGTAAAATCGACGTGATTTGCCGCTTTTTCGTTAGACCGTGTCCATCCCATATTGAATGTAGGCAACCGCGAGCAACGCAGCGCCTGCTAACAGTCTCGGAGCATTTAGCTTTTCCTCTATATCCCAAAATATCGGGTAGATATAGGCACGTGAGATGTAAGGCGATTCGGCAGAAGTTTAGCGTGCTTATACCAATATCATAAGCTTTGCAATGTCACAAGCTCCAGTGCTAATATTCATTAGTCACATTGTGCTGAAGCTGTTAGGTGTATCGTTGTAGGTTCAAGTTTGGGTAACGACGGCATGAGATATCTCGTGATTCTCAGGCGGTGCCAAATCAAGTAACACCATTGGACGTCATGTTGAATGGCAACATGTATGAAAACCCGCACTATTATTATCCGCTGCACATCTGCGTCCTTCCGATCAGACTGACTATAATTGTGCGTGCAAGGTAGGGTAAGGGTTTTGATGCTCAGTGCAGATGTGAGAAAGGTGACTCCAGACAGTGCAACTCCGAAGGCGTCATGACGAAAAGAGAATTTGTTAAAGTACCAGGTCGATTTGGTAGAGTGACATATTGAAGATAAAAGACATCTGTTACCGACGAGCGATGCTTAGATACAAGGCACAGTAGAAAGAAAAATGTCAGGGATTGCTCTCTTCTCCTTGCTTCACAGCCCTCAGCTTTTCCATTCTCCACTAATTACCATTTAAATAGCCTTCGACATTTATGTACTTTGAAATCATATTTCGGGTCCTGCCGCAACAGCTTTCGAAGCTACTGTCGTTCACCTCTCTGCGCTAGTTTTCGCACCACCTAGTATTTGTGTCATATGAGGAATCTGATTAAATACCCATTAGTAGCTGGTAGCTGCCGATATCAACATTGCCACATAAGATGTCAATTTTCCCGCATACCGATGATATTTGCTGAACACGTATACTATAACCAGCACGACGCTCCGAAGGTTATGGTGTTACAGAGCCCTGTGCGGCTAATAAACACAGGCATTCCACTATATTCATACCAAAGGCGTCTGAGTAATCCTCGACCCTCGGTCTGGAAATCATTTGTCACATACAAGAATGGTAGTGTCTGTACGAACATGTCAACCTACAATCAAGGCTGGTGGAGAAGTGGTAGCGCTTCCGCTTAGATTGGGATAGGTCCAAGGTTTGACTCCTAGCCAGTCCATTATTTTCTTCCGTTTTTTAGTGTTTCGAGCCATCAACAACCTCTCAACCAATCGTGATGTTTTGCTAGTCTACGGAGCTAACTTAAGACTCTTTTGTAATATGTATTAGATTGTGTGGTTGGAGTCACCTCCAAATTCTGTGTCGTAGACTTTAAAGAGTTGGAATAAAAGATATCACAGCAGATGATGAGTAAAGAAAAGCTTAACATTTGGGAAGGCCGTCTGAAGCATTATTCTCACTGCAGTACAACAGGCTAATGAGCTTAGGTAAGCCCAAGGTTATTCTAGTAGGCTAGTTATCTAGCAAGGTAAACGCAACATCGCCAAACTCCGGGCCGCATTCAAAGTTCGCGCGAATTCCGGAAATCATCCTCAACTTTCCAGCTTCCCTCTGCTTTCGCAGCATCTCCATGCGCCTCAGGTCTCTTTTCGCACCATACAGTGTGCAATTGATCTCGTTTGAAATCCGCACTGGGCGCAATTGCATATATTGCAGTATGATACTCACTTTTTATCGATCTATCTATCTATCGACAGCGACTCTAGGTTCGCCTACAGATAGATGGTGACGGTTATTAAGTGCACTTGTAGCCGCTGCTAGCAGGACACGGGTGCATTTGGAGATGCCACTCGAGACGGCAATTGAGCGCGTTTGGAGAGGCAGTTGTTGACTGAGCACGACTACACTCCTTGGAACTCCGCTAATTGTATGACCGCGTATTTGCCACATCGTAGAGTCCGCCAACAAGCGGTCTACATAACGACGGAACGCAGACATATTCCGGACATTCCCGAATGCACGTGCATTAATGTTTCCGGCGATCAAAGCCATGTAACCGAGATCGCACCACGATAAGCTGATTGCGTCCTTGGCTCGAAGCAGAAGCCCTGTCTCTTTATTTGGTTCCTGTCCGGATAAACCCGGATGACTTAATAGTACCTCCTATCACCTGTCTACATACCCAAACTTAGCACCCGATACGAGAAAAAAAATAAGAGAGTAAGGTCGCTTCGATTTCGATATGGCGTTATATTGTTGGTGCTATATAAGGGTGTTTTTCTTGTTCTCGATATATCACTTTCCCAAATATGGCTTGTAGGATTCCGGTTCATGCGAAACATTATTGAGGATAGTATTGCTGGATGTAGAAATTGCTTGCTTAGTAGCTACGAAATATATATGCTGGGCTGAGATTAGGCTCAACAAAGTGAAATAAGTGAGTGGATACCTCGCCCTCCTATGCAATTACTCCACAACCATGACAGTTACACATATAAGACTTGGTAGAAAGAAAGCTTACATGCTAAGGAGTGTCTATCAGCGAGTAGGACCTGTTCCTTTGATACAAAGTAGCGACCCACACGCATTATGTTTGTTTTGGCGAGGTGCACCAAGCCGCCAGTGTCCACTCATGATCACTTCTGCTCCTGTAGTAAAAGCAACATCAATGTCTCGGATACCGAGCCAACCAATAAGTATGGAATTTCGTGTTTCGATAGAGTTTGTGACGCTCGGGAGTGCATATCACTTCGATTTTGGTCTGCATGTTGCAGTTTGGCGGTTGTGCTTCTAGATTGCGTGCATCTCGATCTATTGCGGCGATTGGCACCACGAAGCGTCACATATCAGGTTACGGTTAACGCTTAACCCCGGTAATTGAATGAACGGACTTAGTTCCTTTTTGGCGCTATCGACCGGTATCAAAGCTGATACTGGGGATTCTCAGCCAATCTTTCAGATTTATACAAACAACGATTGCTAAGTATAGTCTCCTGTATTGTCGTGCGCATTGCAGGTAAAAATATCCTTATCTTAGCTCTTGAGCTGAGAACTAATATTATTTGTAACAGTTTGTAGCACCAATACCCGCCTGTCCACTGGGGACAATAAAGTTAGGATGTCCAACATGACTTCGATGAATTAAGGTGCAACTCTGCCGCTGATACAAGCATACGATCCTGCTGTTAAAATCGCCGCCATCCCCGACAAAATCACCGCCGCTATTTTCCGTGTGCGCAACCAATTTCGACATACTCTACAACAGGTACCTCTCTCTCGACTAGTTTCTTGCAATGTGGAAATATTAATATCGTTTGATGCAAACGTAGCTGAAGCCAGATAACTAAGTTAGTCAACCATCCTCACCGTTAGTTGCACTTCGCTATGGACTTCTACGATACACCCGGCATCTATGCTCTCAATCGGTACAAGTGGTTCGACCTACCCCGGGAAGACGGTTCCTTCGTCAAGGTAATCGCCGTCTCGTCCAAAGAGTCCATTTACTGGATAATTGCGTACGCGATCATGGTCGCTCTTATATTTGCTGCAGTCTCTCGACTTGTAGTCGATCTAGTCCTTACATTTCTCCCTCTCAAAGGTTCTGGGAATCGAGTTGTTATGTTGGTAGCCTTCTACAATGCAAATAACCCTACGACCGCTATTCTTCTTATGATCGACTACTGTCGCCGCGCTTTGTTCAATCCAACCATAGCAAACCAACATGCTGTGGATTGGAGTACGCTTCGGTGTGCACTTGCTCTTATAGGGACTGCTGTGGCACTCATTGCAGCAACCACAACGGCTCAGTTTCTAGTATCCGGTCAGCAGCTGATTGAACGCCATGCTGCTAAAGTATATCCATTCTATCCAGACTTCACTCGTGCCCTGACGGAGTCAGTCCTACTCGACGCGCTGAAACCAATTCGAGCATCCGCCGGCTTCATGGCTTTGGGAAGATTTGAACCCTCCCTGAAGCAATTAGTGGATAGGGTACATATTGACACCGAAGAACTACCGAGAGACAACGGTAGACAGATGCTGCGATTTAACTACGGGTGGGAGATAACTGGTTACGAGATGGGGCTTCAGAATGCAGCGAATTTGAAGCTGGGTGTCAGTGGTTCATGTCGGACGGACTACAGCGGTTTTAGCGCAAATGCTACTAGGGACTATTGGAACATATGGCCCAACTACCGGGCTGAAGGTTATCCAAATGGTTACCAAGATGCGTACAATCCAATTGATGAACAATTGATGCCGCCATTTCTCGGCGACAATTTCCTACCTAGCCAAAATAGCACAACCGTAAGAAATGACGGTTATATATTTTCGTTCACGCCTCATACTGAGTACCGGTTGTCACTAACCGAAAATCTGGATGACCCTTGGTACCTAACAGAACACAACCCTGACTACAGCGCCACAGACAAATTGGGGAAGTACGCGTACGGCGGAAAGTTGCGGGTAAAGCGTGGCAGACCAACCTTGAATTGTGTACTGAGGGATAACTATACTTTGGATGGCACCGATCAAATAGTAAATTTTGTCTACGATCTTAAGAAACTCCGTGGCCTGAAGCTCTCGAGCCTGCTGCGAGACAATGTTTTTCCCCAAGAGTTTGGAATATCAGTTATTGCATTTCTTGCGCGCAGTCTCGGAACCAGCAGTCTTGCGTCGTCAATCTACTGGGACCCCTCCATACGGATGTTTACAGCCGACAAGGCCTCCCTGAAAGAGGATTTTACCAAACTGGTTTCGATTGCCTTCTTATATTCCCGAGAGGTAGCAAGAAACACCGTTTTGCTGTATCCGACGCTCGAAGGGAAAGGACTGGAAAACGTCGCTAATGTGAACGGTTCTGTGCCATATGAGTACTCCGATATCATCCTTGACAACAGCGAAGTCGCAGCGTTATCGGTCAAGGCTCTTGTCATTACACCAACTGTGTGTGTCTTTGTATGGATTCTCGTTCTCATCCGTCGGTTCCTCATTCGTCCGAAAGCCATCCCAATGTCTGAGAACTCAGGATCAGCTCGCTTGAATCTTCACACTATTGGATTGCAAGCTACACAACTCGACTGGTGTTTGGACGAGGAAGTGAGTGGACAGAGGAAGTGGTCTGGGCGGTTATCAATGACTCCGTATATCAAAGAGGTGGAAGAAGACCGTTGGAATGGCCAGAACCAACCGGAAAAAGATGCATTTGTGCTTCCAAAGCTTGTACAACTCGAAGCCGACGTAGCTAACAATACCAGTGATGACGCCAAAGAGAAGCCCGACGGATCAGAAGCCTCCCCTGCCGAAAAAGGGTATCTACTGCGAGTTGATTCTGACGGCCGGGCATTGAGTGGAGCCCAATATGATCTGGTATTGACGAATAGACGCCTACAATCCTCTCAGCAGGACGTGAGCAGCATGGTGCGCTGGGGTGATGTTCAAAACAACAAGTCTACTTAGTTTTAGATACGAGGGGTAAGTCTATCAATCATAGTGTTATCGAGACAATCTAATATCCGTGGATAGTTTCGTATTATTTCTGCTGTGCTAGTAGGAATGGGTTTGAGAGGATGGCTATTCTTAGCGTATTTTGGTATTGTGATCTGGGGATGTCTATGATCTTGCATTTTGATAGCTTAACTTCGATGTGGATTGATAGAACCTCTAGATGTAACTGGAGGCTTTGACGATGGTGAGAAATACATTACAAACAACATATTCTGGTTAGTTATATGAGTTTCGGGCGTCTGACACTCTGGCAAGGGTTTTGGATTGGATCTAGAAACTGAATACTTGAGTATAGTTACCGTTAATTGAAGTGGATGTAGGATCTAATTTATGCTGTTTCTGTTATACTGAGCATCATTCACTTATATGTTCTTACGTCTTGCGAACTCTCTGCATCTCCCCGTGGATTATTTAACTCAGCGCACCAGATTCATGCGATTTTGATTGTATCACAGCTGAGGACACCCGCACTGACCCCATTCGCATTGAAATGACGCCATTTTATTTATCATGTACTATCCCTACAATTCATGGCCTTCTTTGATAGAAGTTGCATTCCGACCAGCATCAATCGCTGCTCATTACTCAACAATTGTAGCGTGATGATTACGGGGAAACTAGTCCGTAGAACCTAGAGTATTCCGCTCTCAAGGGCTATCTCCCAGATTTATCTGGCGTACAGTAGTTGTGATGGTGCTTCTCGTTGCCGTAGGAGCAGTTGAGTGAAAACACATGATACCACCAATCCCATACTCCTGTATCAGGGTCAGGGCCGAATGCAATATGATTACAAACAAACAAATCAGGGTCAGGGCTACTTAGTCACCCGTTGAAAACATTCACTCCGATTTGAATCTGTTCAGTGACGTCAATCTCTGACCACTGATTAAAGGTTAATTTCATATGAAAGAGGACTTGTCGGTAGAATTAAAACGAATTGAACCCAAACAAAAAAGGTCTAGTACCGTGTGGCTATTCTAATTATCGTTTTTTTACCGCTAAGATCAGATGTAGCATAGAGTATAATATAACTGCAAATAGGTTTGAGATTGAGATTTGATAGCAACGCTTGCAGATAACAGAATAGAAACACAGTCGTACCCGAGATATTGAGCGAAAGAAAGGACAAAGAAAGAGTCTTTAAAGAAGCAGGCGTATACTGGGAGATATAAATCTGGCGTACCCCGCAAGCACCGCTACCATCTGGCCATTACTCATTTTTCAGGTAATCCGTCTACGTCCACTTGCCATCAGTATACGCTAGATATACATGCCCCGGGCCGTGCTTCTCACGCAGTGTTCCTAAGCGGCCCGGCCGGCCGCCCGGCTTTTTAGCGGCCTGCAGGCCCGGCCCGGCCCGGCCTCCATTCTGAAAGCCTGCGCTAAGGGCGGCCCGGCCCGGCCTGGGTCAGAAGCCGCCAAGAAAAAGCCTGCAGGCCGGCCGCCAAGAAAAGCCACCCGGCCGCCAAGAAAAAGCCCGCAGGCCCGGCCAGAAAAGCCTGCAGGCCCGGCCTAAAGCCTAGCCGCTTAGGAACACTATGAATCTCACGTGCGGCTAATCTAAACAACATTTAGAATGACTAACTAGGGTTCTATTCTGGCACGAACAGTGGTCCAATTTGATCTTGAACAGAGTGTATACCTTCTCCATTCGTTTGAGATTATGATATAATGTTGGTTCACCAAATGCCTTATAATTCGCTATCTTGACGATGACTTTTGGATTGTCATAACATAGTGTGTAATATCGTGAATCTTCATGAGCATTGAGAGATCTAGCTTATAAGCTTGTTGATGACACACCTGCCGAATATTCCAGAGTGACGTATGATGCAGTTTCTGGGAAGAATCAGTTGCAGAATCCATCGTTTTCTTGTCGACAAGCAGACAGTGAACGTCGAAGAGAATCTCCTTGCAGTATACCTCGATTGTCATTTTCGGGCTTCCTCCAAATTCTCCCGCATTGCAGGTGCATATACGGACGGATCATTGCCTCTTCGGGCCAGTCGAGTGCGGTTCGTTGCCGCCTCGGTGCATCTTGTACCTGACATCTCCGATTTCCCGGAAGTACTTAACGTTCCCGAGGGAGTAATTCGGTAAACGTCGGGTACAATCTGTGTCAATAATCAACATTCAGTAATATCGTAGTGTCATGTGGCCTCCGGCATACTCCGGTGGTCTACTGGCAAACGCGCAGCACAATCCTAGACACGCAAAATAATATCTGAACCCACGACCTTGAGAGTACAGGAAGCCTCGCATGTGCGTCGAAGAGGTTACACCGTACATAGAACGTAGTCCGACGCATACGCGGGGCTTGCAAAATCTGTCTCACGCTTTACCACTAAGTTACAGAAGCTTCTCATGAGTCAATAACGAGCTAGTTAAAAAGAATCCTTAGTAACGATGTGTGGCACTTCAGTATGTGACTAAATATTTTGCTAACGCATCTCTGGTTACAGAGTACTATACAAATCTTGCTTAGAAATCTGGGTAGCTGCTATCACGACTCTACCGAAGGGATTTGCGGGTGTCTGTGTTGGAAGGTTTTCGGTTTATCGAGCAAAATCTAATAACTCACGAACGTATTCCCAGCTCGAATATGATTAAACGAGCTCTATAGCAGATAATTAAGACTATTATAGAAGGGCGACTACCCAGATATCATGACACGGAGTCCAAAGCTAAGTGACTTTTGATACGTTCTAGCAACGAATATAATGGGCCTAGCTAACGATTACTCTTCAGGACCTTATTTTTTACTCATGGATATTTTGAAAACTTACTATATGGTCATTAAAAGCTTCGCATAATACAAACAACTATGTTTATGCCAAACCAGGCGACAAGTATTGGAGATAGCAATCATCCGTGAACAGGGCCTTTAACAGCGATGAGTTATCTACACTTCTTATAATCGTTAAATCCCAGCCTTGACTTCGGAACTTTAATTGGACGAAAGAAGTGGAGCGTTTGCTGTCTGGTTCAAGATTTAGAAGTAAACACTGTCATAATTTACAACCTCCATGTTCTCGAGTCCACCGGATTAAAATCACCTCAGGACTTTTCCTCTAATGTCGTCACGCCTCACCTTGTAACAAATACCATCTCCAACGAAACTGCAAGCCGAAGGACACTCGAAGCCTCCGGATATAATACGAAAACACTCCACACAATCGAATTAGCTAGTTATTATAGGTGTTAAGCGGTACGATGGTGGACAACACCCTACAATCCAGCCGGCATGGCCTGTCGAGCTGCTTTCTCGAGGTTGATTACGTTACAGGCTCCTCGCTAAGGCAGCTGATCTGTCATATTGTTGTCACTAGTGTTAGTTCCCGTCCCGTCCATTCGGGATAGCAGAGGACGGAACGGAAATGATGCCGTCATTTTGAGAGCGGACGGGGACGGTCGGTATGGACGGTCCTTCCCCGCAACATTCATTGATAATGGAGCTCACCAATGGTAAAATGAGTTAAAGGACACTAGTCCTTGAATAGATCCACACTATGTACTGTAAAAGTCTATCCATGATCACAGGTTCACGTAGCTGTAGCCATATATAATTTCTGAATGCATGATATCCACCAGGAATGGTGGATGTCGGCCAGGGACAGTATTTTTGCCGTCACCGGCAGTCCCTGACTGTCCGAGGGTACGGTTGCCAACACTGGTTGTCGCGTTGCGAAAAATTTCAAATGGTTTGGCGAAGGCTGGGTGGCGACACCGTTTGTTCTCCTAGTTCAAACTGTGGGAGATAGATCTCCTTTCTATCCTGTGATTATGAACCTTACAATAAATAACGGACTGGACTCGGACGGTTCCAGTTTGGACGGTTCCAGTTTGGGCGGTTCCGTAATGTGATTGTTGGTGGACGATCCCGGTCTGAGGTGGGCTTAGTACGGTCCGGTCAAGCAAGGAGGTCAGACTAGTCTGGATTAATCCCTACTTGGATCATTGGCGTTATTGATCTAATATCGGCGAGGAAAGTGAAAATTATGCTGGCTGTGTTGGACTGACGCTGACACCGAGCATATTGATAGGGATTGAGACAGACTTTTCTCATGAAATTGATATATCAGACGTAATTCATACATTCCTCCCTTCATTTTTGGTAGTTAGAATGCAATGTGGCATCACCAAATGATTTTTAATTCGCCAGATTGATGATGTCTTCTGAATTGGCCTAACATACAGTAAAACATTGTGAACCTTCGTGAGCGTTGAGATCCAACTAATGTATAAGCCTTATTGATGACGACCTTACTCGCCGTATATTCTTGGATGACATATACAAAGAACTAGTTGCTGAAATATTTGTTCAACAATCAGGCCGTGTCTGTAACGCCCGAACGTTGAAGAGAATATCCTTGCAGCATACGTCGGTTGCCGTTCTCACGCTTACTCCAAACTGCCCCCACAGTGCATTCCAGGTGCACTTTCTGCAACTTCATCGTCTTTTCCGGCGTGTCGGGTGAGCTTCGTAGCCGCCTCGGTGTATCTGGCATGTAATCCGGAAAACGTCGAGTACAATTTCTATCAACAACCAACGTGTTAGTAATATCTAGTTGTCCCATAACTTGTTTATAGCAGACTTGCCACCGTTTCCTCTAAGTGCAATATTGCTTAAGTGTGATGTGGCTTCCGGCATACTCCGGCCGTCTAATGTACTGGCGGTAGGATTGAAGGATCAACACAAAGTACAAACCGAAACACGCAAATCATTTTGACAACAAAAATTTAGGTAGACAGAAAGCATCCAACGGGACTTCTATAAAAAGGGAGCCTCCGGTAGGATCCGAACCCACGACCTTGAGACAAAGGATCCAAGTCACCCACGCTTAAGCGATTACTGTGCGTAGCAACCAATCAAGCGTCGCACTGAGGGGCTGGACAAACAAAATCCGTCTCATGCTCTACCACTGAGCTACAGAAGCTTTTCTTGTTGAAGATAAATATCAAAGTACTATGGATTCTAGGTAATGATGTGTGGTGACTTAGTACTTGACCAAATATTTTGCTTATGTAGGATTGCATCCAACTTTTCCATAGAAGTCTAGGTAGCTGCTATCACGACTCTACCGAAGGAGATACTCTATACAGTGTTTTCAATGTCTGTTAGAATTATTTATTGAATGACATTTAAAACGTTACGAGTATCTTCCTAGTTTAGTACATTTAACCGTACCTATGACATTTTTTACAAGCGACGAGTGCTCGGGGAATGAGTTTGTTAGAAACAATATCATGCACTCTGTATCCCTCATAACAATAACTTTTAGAGCACGCACTAATTTTTAACCCTCAACGCCACCCACAATTAAGTTCGCGAGTTTTACTCTGATCTCAACGACAATATACATGAAATGTAGTTCGTTTGTCGCTCTTGAAGACCTTGTTCTCATAAGTAGATATCTTGAAAACTCGCTGAGTGGACGTTAGAGGTACTCATACGCTCGCAAACAACAATGTTTATACACATTCCGCCACTGCAGCCGGTGGAAAGACCAGCAAAGAACGCTCTGGAAAGAGGTGGGGAAAGCAACGGGATGGAGAGCGGGCAGATGCCGACACGAGCAAGTCTCTGAGCTGCTCTCCATGGAAAAGTGCGATAGAGCGGTGATGGACTTCCTGGCGGCCACTGATGTCGGGAAGTTCCCACCCAAGCGGGCGGAGGCGGAGGAGTAAGAGCCGGCGGTCTCGCCTTTGGGATTTCATCCCATCTCCTTTGTATCTCATCGATCGTTGTTTGTTTTTAGATACTTTCTTTTGTCAGAAGGGGACGACGGGTAGCAGGAGTGGAGCTCCGCCATCTAGCCGGCCAGCCCGGAGGCGGAGGGGATTAAGGGGCTGTCATACTCTAATTAGAGTGAATACAGTATGATAAAAACAAAAACAAACAAATGTTTATACACGACCTCGCGACGAGTATTGGAGATAGTGAGCATCCGTGAGCAGGGCCTTTCAGAGCGATTAGTTATCCTGCCGGGTTCACGAGGGTAGTTTGCAGGTACGGTTAACGTATCTATTGCTCCTCACTAGACATTCACACATCTCGCACAGTCGCATCCTATTTAATTTTAGATGTGAGGGGTAAGTCTATCACCCACAGTGCTGTAGAGCAAATGTAATATCCGTGGATAGTTCGGTATTATTATTACTGTACCAGTAAGAACAGGTTTCGAGACGATGCAATTTCTAGCGTATTTTGGAATTGTGCGCTGGGGTGTCTTTGCTATTTTATTTAGCTTAACTTGGGTGTGGATCAGTAGAATCTCCGCATGTAACTGGAGGCTCTGTCGATGGTGAGAAATACAATTACAATCCAAGATTCTAGTTGGTTATATGGGTTGGGCGTTTGACACCCTGGAGCAGGTTTTGGGTTGGATCCAGAGACAGTATACTTGAGTATAACTACCTGTAGTTAATGTAGATGCAGAATTTAATCTATGCTGGATTCGTTATACTGAACATCACTTACTCTATATGTTCTCACAGTTTGCGAACTCTCTGCATCTCTCAGCAGATTATTTAACTAGGAAACCCAGCGCACCAGATCCATTCGATTTTGGATGTTAACATAACTGAGGACACCCACGCTGACCCCATTCGCATTAAAATGACCACATTTTACCTATCACGTACTACCCCTACAATTCGTGTGCTGTCTCAGATAGAAAGTTGCCTTCTTACCTGCATCAATCAATCGTTGGTAGTTGCTCGACTTTTGTAGGACGAGTTCGGTGGAAACTAGTCAACGGAACCTACAGTATTGCCGCTATTATGACTAGCTCCCAGCTTGATCTAGCGTACAGTAGTTGTGATGGTACTTATTGCTGCAGTTAAGAGCAGCTGAGTTATTATTTGGTGATGCAACACCAATTCCATACTCGCTGTGTCAAGGTCAGGGTAAGGCGGTCGCATTCACTCCCGATCTGAACAAATCTTTTCAGTAACGCCAATCTCTCACCACCAGTTAGATATTTATTTAGTATGAATGAGGACTTGTCGGTGGAATTAAAAGAAATTAAACTGGTCTGGTAGCGTGTGGGTATTCTAATTGTCGACATTTTACTTATAAGATCGGGCTTAGCATAGAGTACAATGGAACTGTATAAAGTGAAATTTGACAGTAAAGTTTGGGATTAGAGTTGAGATTTAATAGTAACGCTGACAGATAATAGAATAGAAAGGCAGTCGTACTCAAGATTTTAAGCGAAAGAAAGGACAAAGAAAGAGCCTTCAAAGAAGCAGGCGTATACCGGGAGATATAAATCTGTTCGTACCCGGCTAGCACCGCGGCCACCCGGCCTTCGGGTAATCCCGTATACGTCCGCCTACCATCCGCATACGCAGGATATGCATGCTCCGGGCCATACTTCTCATACGGCTGATCTAATCAACATTCGGAAATACTAACTAGGGTTCTACTCTAGCACGAACTGTGGCCCAATTTAATCTTGGACGGAGTGTATACTTTTCTCCGTTCGTTGCGATTTTTGGCTTGCTCCGAAATCTCCCGCATTGCGTCTGACACCGACACCTCGACACACCACCTCACCGCTAGCTTTTGCCAAGCCGTGAGTCGTTGGCCAACCAAAAGCCCCCACGTTTTTTCTCTTCGGCTTCACGATGCCTAGAGGCGGGCACCCTTCGAGGACCCCGACGCTCAGCGCGGGTCCATCTGCTCCTAAAATTACTCCCTCTCGCTTCAGTTTGTTGCAAGAGATGATGTCCGAAGATAATTTGTGGGAATTGGGCTCAGACTCGTCCACTCATTCCGACTACGACAATTATCGAGATAGCGACGATGATACAGTCGCGTCCACAATGCTCCTTTCCCTTTTGGGAGAAGAGCCACGATCAAAGAAGAAGGGGAAAGGCAAGGCGTAGTGTTAGCAACGGGTCCGGGTAACCCGCCAGCGGTCCGGGTTTTGACTGGCGGTTCGGTTCGGTTCGGTTCGTTACCCGGCCAAAAACCCGACCCGCGTTGGCTTGGCGGGTTTGTTACCCGGACCGGACATAAACCCGCGGTTTTTTGGCCGGGTTGTACCCGGACCGCGGTTCCATTTTGCGGTTCCTCCAACTTTCCCTCCAATTAAGTATTTGAGTTCTGATCGTATCATGACATGATCAGTACGTAGATTGTGCAGTTTTAGCCGCTCTTTCACCTCGCGCTTTCAGATTTGCGATTGGACCAATAGTCGTACAGTAGCTGTGAAATAACGCGATATTTTACGCGAAATTGGCGGGTTTTCGATAGCGACACAACGAATATTGGTCCGATCCCAAATCTGAGTGCGGGAGGTAAAAGAGCGACTAAAACTGCACAATCTACGTACTGATCATGTCATGATACGATCAGAACTCAAATACTTAATTGGAGCCAAAATTGTGAACTTGAAATGCCGGGTTTTTGGTGGTAAAACCGGCCCAATGGCAACGGTCCGGGTTTTTGGTGTGGTAAGACCCGTTGCCACGGTCCGGTTTCGGGTGGAACCGTACCCGGAACCGACCCGGGAATTTGGACCCGTTGCTAACACTAGCAAGGCGCCGGCACCCAAGAAGCAGAGTTTGGGAGTCTCTCAAACTCCCATACAACAACAACAACGAGCAGTATCCAAGGAGGTTTTTACTGACGAGGATCAACAGGAAGATTTGCCAATTGAAATTGTTGAGGAATTGGTCGGCAAGGCCTTTATCTCAGTTATGGAATGGCATTTCGCAAAACTTTACACCAAAATCGACAACCTGCAAACGGAAGTGTCGACGCTCAAAATAACTGTCGCGAGCCTTGTGGAGGAAAATACAAAGATGGGTCAAGTTAGGGGGAATGCACCAGACCCAGAATTGCAGCCACCAGCGGCACCACGAACACCAACACAGGATCTTACAATCAGGCCACGGCCAGTACTGCCAGCAGCAAGGAAGCAGGTAGGAACGCCATTGGCGCGAGAAGTCACAACTTGAAATTGGGCGAACCAGGTCGAAAAGGGCAATGCAACGCCTATGAATCTTGACGAATCCGATGCGGAACCAGCGCGACCGGGTAAAGTACCGAGAATAACTTCTCCACCACCCAGCTTGATGCAGTCTTGACATGCTGGAGCTTCGGCAATGGTAATCGGGAGGGAGGATGATAGGGGAGACAAGGATAAGGGAGGAAGTCGACAAAATGCACGGAATCCCAGAAAAAGAAATGGTAGAGGGAGGTCCAGAGGGTCAGGTGACCGAGTGACCGAACTCAGAAATACGATAATGTGGAGGAAGGAGGACAATGACAGGGGTGGAAGACGACCTAGAGGGAGGGGAGGACAGAAAAAGAGAGGGGAGTCGGAAGCCCCGGAAAGGATAAATGAAGATGGGCGATCGCGACGAGGTCGGGTCGTTACGAAATATGATGATGACCGCATAGTCACTGAGGTTTCTGACTGCCGTGGTGAAAGATATGAATGTTGGCGACCCCATAAGTGTTAGCCGAGCAGGGTTTAGTAATGGAGGAGAGTCGGAAGAGTTGCAGTCTAGATCACGCCTTTATGGTTTGAAGATCCTGCAGGGCAAGAGTGTACTTTACGATTCTCTTTTGTTTTAGTTTACTTTATTTTTTGGTGCGTTTTTATGGGGGAGGGCTCTTTTTGAGTGGCGGGAAGTAGGAGGGACGACTTTGCCTAGGAGAGAGATTGGGAGTTTCAACGGCCTTGTGCCCTCCTGGTTGAAGACCGAGGAAGTTCCGGGGACGGGGTTAAAATGCCATGACCTTGAGAGTACAGAGAGCCTGGTACCTGCGTTGAAATGGTTACCCCCGTACGCGTACGTAGAAACCAAATCAACGCAGATGCGAGGCCTGCAAAATCTGTCTCATGTTCTACCACTGAGCTACAGAAGCTTTATACATACATAAATGACAGTATAGAAAGGATCCTGGGTGGCGGTGTGTGCACTGCAGTGTATCGTCAAATATTTCTCTAACACATCCTAGTTTCAGAATACAACTTCCACAATTGTAGCTGCTATCACAACTGTACTGAAGCGATACTCTGTACGGTGTTTCAGGTGTCTGCGTTAGAAATTTTTTTTGAACAGAATCTGAAACGTTACATTGCAGAACTTTGGGCTGCGTACAAGTTCGCGCAAATTTCGGAAATTGACGTCAGCTTCCAGCTTTGCTTCATTTTCATAGCATCTCTCAATTAGCAGGCGGTCTTAGTTCGCGACGTCCGTGCAATGGATCTACATTGGGCGCAATTGATTGATTGTAAAGCAATATGATATTCACTATCTATCTATCGATCGATCGATGGCGATCCTAGGTTCATCGGGAGCTGGCTTGAGACGGATTTCAAGTGTCCTTGGAAGCGGGAACACTTAGAGGCCGAACTCGGGTTCGCTTGAAGGTGTACTTGGAGATGCACTCAGTGATCTCAACCGTCCCGTCCGACGGCCGGGGACGGCAGTGCCGTCCGAGTTCTTGCCAGGACGGAAGGGGCGGCGCCAAGACCGTCCGTCCCGTCCTAGCATATCAATGACGGCTGGACTGCCTTTGTCTGCCGATGACGGCGTTTTCACCGTCCCCGGCCAGCATCCACCGTCCCCGACCGTCATTTGACGGTTACAGAATACTCATGTCGCCAAGTGCTGCGCTCGCTACGTGATATGGCATCGTGATGTGGCACAGTGGCTGCGCAGCGTTAAAGCCACATCACTTGGCGAGCTTAGCACTCGGTGACATGAGTATATTTAAATAATTTACAATCATGATTGATAATCGAGTCCTCATTGCACAGGACAAGGGTTACAAATGGATGTTTCGAGGAGATTATGTTTTATGTACACCGAGAAATCATCATCCATGGATGTCGGTAGTTGACGGCCGGGGACGGTGAGAACTCCGTCATCGGCCGTCCTAACCGTCCGTCACCGTCCTCCTCCAAAAGGACGGCGCCGTTTCCGTCCTGCCCTAGGATGGACGGCGTTTTGCCGTCCCGTCCCCGTCCTAGGTGAGGAGGGACGGACGGGACGGTTGAGAACACTGGATGCACTTGGAGACAGTCGATCTGGGCGGGCCAGGATATCTCCATCACACTGTATTCGCTCTATCAAGGGTATGACAGTGCCCAACTCCCCTCCCGCTTCTGGTGACCCGCCTGATGGGGGCCTACCCTCTACCCTTACTCTCCCTTCCCCTGTGCCCTTTCCGCCAATTGTGTGTCAGACTGCATATTTCGGTCGAAGCGATGCGGTTATTCCGTTGTTATTGTCGTATAGGTGTGAGCTATACATATCGTGGTGACTGATATCAAACCGTACGACGGGGTACACGGGAGTCTAGCCGGTCACCGTGATTCATATAGCATCAGATCGTGCACCGGACATATCGTTGGGGGGATGGCACTGGGATCCGAACCCACAGATGCAGCTAGTAGTACCTTGGTGTCGCAGTGGCGATACCTCTATGTCACGGGGGCCATCCCCGGCCAGGAGCTGGTTGGAGACAGTAGTCGGAGAAGACTGGAGATGGTCAATCTGAGTATATTGGAGATGGACTCACTGTGAGCTGTGTTGACTCAGGATTTAGCCCAAAGGCCGTCGTGCTGCAGGAAAGGTCTGCAATGAGATCACCGATACACTGAGTCGCCGGGTAGACTCATACACGTACTCCCATACACAATTACTCACTCGCCACCCCCACTTTGGCACACGCTCCCCGTGATTGAGTCAACACTCCGAGCGTTCCTCCATCTATCTCAGTGGGGTCTGTATCAAATGGTATAGATTCTCCCTTAGGTAGTTGTTCAATAGACTTCGTCTTCAAACAGGAGGAAACAACAAAGTGCACTGACCGCCGTATCCACAAGCGCACATACCACTACTCTAACAGGCGCACTGACCACCCCGTCTACAAGCGCAACCACGAGCACACTCACAAGTGCTCCTACAACCGTTCCTCCAAGTAGTGCGTGCTTGGATGCTTGAGGTCAAATGCACTTGGGAACACGGAGTTAAGTGCACTTGGAGCGTGCAATCAAATGCATCTAGGAATATGGACTCTAGTACACCTGGAAGAATGGAGCATAGTATTGGCATGTTCTAGTCCAGTCACGGAGGATGTCCCTCCGCGGAGAGACCCGTCCATTCGCGGAGTGTACCCCTGCACCCCACCTCCGTGACTGGACTGGTTCATTCGCGGAGCATACATACAAGTGCTAATTACAGTCAACGTCGTGGTGCAACTACAATTACACTGTGCTCTATATCCTGACTTGAAACCAGCTCTTCTTCCTCGTTGGCCTCTTCCTCTACATCGTCCTCTTCCTCCTCCTCCTCCTATTCCTCCTTGTCCACATCCTTGTACTCCTTGAGACCCTCTCCTTCCTCAATATCCAGTTCTGTCAAATCACTTTCGTCGTTTTCCTGTACGGTATTTTTGACATCATCAACAGAAGTGGAGCATGTCTGCGCTGTTGCCTCTCCCTGTGTATTTGCTCGAAGTCGCTGTTGATTGTGACTGGGTCCAGGTGGTGTTGTCTTCCGTTTAAGATTGAAAGTACCAGATGGCGCTGCAGAAACACCATTGTTTGTGTATTGACCTCCATCATTTCGCTGGGCTGAAGGTGCATAGTTGCACTGGGCTGAATGCACGTAGTTGCGCTGGGCTGAATGCCATTAGCTGCGTTGATTAATTCAGCTGGATATGGCCAGCTGAGTATGCAGACATGCGTGGGCATATATGCGTGTAGAGTATTCACCGAGTGTACACTCCGTGAATGGACTGGTCCATTGACGGAGGTGGGGTGCAGGGGTACACTCCGCGAAAGAACCAGTCCAGTCACGGAGGGTGGGACTCCGTTAATGGACCGGTCTCTCCGCGGAGGGACATCCTCCGTGACTGGACTAGAACATTGGCATTTCCCTGTTCCCCGTGTGCCCGCGCTCCATAGTCATCCGGTACGATCGATATCATACTGTTCACGTCCACGCGCAGGTCGATCGGACTTCCGAGTGCCACACGTCAAATTTCCTACAGAATACTGCCCGAAAACAGCTTTCTATAGGCTACGCGTCGCGCGCCCGATGTTCGCCTCCGCATACCAATCATTTCAAGCCAGAGTAGACTCCATGTGCTACAAGATCAAACGATTTTAGTCCGACAATGGCCAAGAGAAATATGATAATAAGACCTTCCGATCGCTCGCTGCCCGCTGAACAACATCGGTACGATATACGAATCCTACTCACCATAAGGACGTGTCGCCAAGTGGATGATCCGAACGATTCCGGAGAAGGCCCAGGCAATGAACGACTCCCAATCTCCCATCGAGTTCTAGTGAGAAGCAGTAAACTACTAAGGAGACTATTGAAGGGCAACTTGGCGGTTTTTAGGAGTGTGAATGCCATTAGGGTGAGTATAGCCAGTGAGAGGGTTTCATACTTTGGGATCAAGAGATGCTCCCTATCTTGACAACCACCAGCGCAAATACGCCAAGACCAGCACGAAATCACATTATGCATGCATTAGATACCCTGAGAGTGTTTCCAGCCGATACAGTTCCCATCTGGTGGGGAATCAGGGGGGTTAGGAAGTTGCCAAAAATCCGCCAGCTTCACAAACTCTCCCTCACATTTTCAACTTCCCCAAATATTATTATATGACCTGAAGGGAAGTCACCGATACACTGAGATCACCGAATTGACTCACAGGCTACGAACTCACAGTCGTAGTCTCATCCACGAGTTTTCACTCGCCACTGCCACTGGCATTTGCAATCGTGAGCTTCCATAGAGTTCCATAGAGTTCCAGGCCTTCATGTATATAAAGACAGGGCTTCTCCCTTAGATGGTATAATAGACTTCGTCCGCTTTACATTCGTAACACCAAACATTACTTGGAGAGGATGATGATTGATTGTATTCAGTAAGATAAGAGCTAGTATTGGCTCCCGTACATATCCGTGTGAACTGTACAAAGTAGTCACGCATATAATGAGGGTCTCTACGTTACATGTATGCATTTATGCAACACCAAACCCCACCCAACGACTCGAACATTTTTATTGGCATGTAACCCTTGGAGCTATCTTACTCCGTGGTGTGACCGGTCAATCAGCGGAGAAACTAGGTGGAGAAACATCCTCCGTGAACTGACTAAAACACCAAATGACTTTGCAACATACCAAGATGTGCACCTGGGAGAAATATAGACGCGCTTACAACCGCATTTAGAGGCTGTATCTGACCAAATTGAAGCACACTTCAGAAGCAACTGAGTTGGAGACCCTAAGCGAGTCCGGCACCCGGAGGTGGAGAAGCCTAGCGCACATATTAGTGTACTTGACAGGCATCCGAGTGAACAATGACTCTTGAAAACCCTGCGGGGTAAGTTGGTAATCTGGAGGTCTTCATATAACGCGAGGATTTGTTAACTTACTCAACCGTGCCACATGCGTGCGTACGGTTCAGTTGTACGGAGGCGTAATGCCTAAAAAGGCATAATATGCGAGAATCTTGATATTTCGGTAGCCCTAATTCTCGCTCGATGTTCTATCGACCACCACCACATATCTCCCGGGGCTTGCGGTGAGAGTAACTGTTACTTCCTATCACGTAACAGAAGGAGCCTATGCAAGTTCGAAGAAGATCCTTGATATATCCATCGGATTCACCGTACCCTAGGTCATTCAACTTTTCATAAAGCTGAATTTTGGCGACAACATCCGAGATTAGGAAATTCCGCAAGGTATAATGCGCCGATTTTGGCGAAAGTCTTTCGACCCAACTCGAGCAGCGGTCGCCCACTTCTACTCAGTGATGTCAACCGTCTAGTCCGATGGCCGTCGACGGCAGTTCGTCCGAGGTTTCTCTAGGACGGACGGGACGGCGCTAAAGCCGTCTGTCCCGTCCTTACTCGAAAAAGACGGCATGGCGGCTGGGAACAGCCGGGGACGGCGAAAACACGGCCCCCGGCCGACATCCACCCTCCCCGGCCGAAATCCACTATCCCGGCGAATACCAAGTATTAAGGTGTTTTACATCGCTTGATATGAGTGAACTAGCGTTAATGAGTAGAGTTTACTGTATATAGTGTAGATAGATTGAGATTTTGCATAATTCAACTCGTTTTACTAGCAAATTTCATTGTCCATAGATATCTGCCGGGGACGGCCGAGGACGGCATGTGGCGTTCCCGGCATGTGGCGTCCCTGGCATGTGGCGTTCCCGGTATGGCGTCCCCAGCCGTCATTGCCGTCCGTCCTCGTCCTGAATCGGACGGACGGCGCCGTTTCCGCCTACCCTCAGACAGACGGCATTTCGCCGTCCCGTCCCCATCCTGAGTGATCCCAGACGGACGGGACGGTTGACTTCACTGTTTCTACTTTCTATCGTACCACTGTTTATTTCTATTTACAAGTAACCAGCGGCTGTAAACGCATTTTATTCGAAGAAATGTTTGCAATCATATCGTATAGCAAAAATGACATTGTAATAATCTTGTCACGCATGTACACCGTTCGTTGGTTGGGTCTTGGTCTCCAGAGAAACTCGGCCCCTCACTGCCGCTTTAATGTAACAATGTGACAACCGTTGCATATATATATAGACCTGACACTCAGTGATGTCAACGGTTCGAACAGTCCCGGTTCGGAGGGTGAACCAGTTCAAGCGGTGTGGTTCGACAGGTGAACCGGTTCGAACCTGAACTGCATGTTAGGGAGCCTAATGGGACCGGTTCGAGCCGGTTCAAAGATGGTTCATACGGTTACTAGTACTATTGTACTCACAGGTGAGGTTGGGACGGTACTGTGTGCTGACAGGAAATTTCAATGGACGCCGCTTGCTGACGGTTTTTCCGTTTATAGACAGCTGTGAGAGTGATAGAAAGTGACTAACGATGTGTGATGTAGCTCAGCGGAACTCAGGCCTCTGTGCCTATACTGCTTATGGTACCGCACCCTATTCATCATATTGAATGTACATAAAGACGGGCCGGCAGGAATACCATGTATAATAGATCTTCAAGTCCGATGAAATTCACTGCTGACAATTCTTGGATATGGGACAGCAAATTCTGACGCTGACAGAATTACTTTTTTTGTGGGACGGACACCATGTGCTGACTGCTGACATCCCTACTATGCGATCTCAGCATCGAGACGGAGATTCGCTGGATCCCTGGGTTCTCGGGCATCCCTGAGAATGAGGAAGCGGATCAACAAGCAAATGCAGTCCGCGAAGGCAGCAGAAGCACAGTCCGAAAGCAAGCGTTCATATCTGCAGCGAATAGAACAAGAAGGATCACCGAGCAGATAGCACGAAGCTTTTCATCTTGTCGTCGCGTTACAAATTAAATCACCACCGCCATCGACATAACCCACTATTATGCACCTACCTTCTACCACCTGTCAGTGTGCCCAAGCTGGACACCTGATGTGACAAAAAATCGGCTAGAGCGTGAACGGATAAAACCGATTTCTATCTAATCTCATATGGTCTATTCTCACCAATCTCCATCATCTTTAGTCTCTCGTCCTCTGACGTCGATCGTCATCTTCTACACTCATCCGGCGGATGACACCCTCCACGGGTTTTAGTACTGAATACGGCTGCGTCCCATGCTACGCCGCTATGTAGATTTGCGATTGGCGGATAATCTGCGGGGGTCTTCAACCAACTAAAAGCTTACACCTCAGAACCTTAAGTGGCATGTAGCCGTATTCAGTACATGTTAGCAGTCGACGAGATATTAAACCGGTGGCCCGGGTTGGTTTACGATAGAATCATTGGCATCTCTGGACATTACGAAGACGGAGCTTTGTTCGGATAATCACTTAGTATGTGGGGTGCTACTGTTACTCTCTCCTATGATCCAGTTCCTTTTGGCAGTTGGACACTCACCAGACATGCCAGAGTACCAGTACCGCCAACTCGCGTTATCGTAACTGCTCTCCTATTGAGCTAGATATACTGTCGTGGTGGACCCCTCTGCAGATGGAGCGAAAACTCTCTTCCGAGACCCACTCCAACCAGCTGTTTGATACTCTAGCCATCTATTCAGCCAGATATCAGCATTAGTATGGGGGGCTGGGGTTGTGCTCCCGGATATCAGTGCGCTAAGGTGCGTGGTTGAAGTATCTATTTGCTGACGTGTAGCACCGCCTACATCACCATCATCCACTGACCGCATTTCTTCTAGGGTCAAGCCGAACGACTTTGCTGTGTTGTTGCAGAACACGCCGTACAGAAACCCAAAATTTCAAGAACAGGACCTATAGCACGATTCCACGCAGGTAATGAAAACAAACCCTGACGACAAAAGTATTCCATGAGAATGGGTACCTAGAGCCGAAGTTCTAGTGGCTAACCCAAATATACGCAAGGTGAAACTCCAGTTAGTTACGTACAGTACTGCCGAACTAAGATATACGTACCACACACATACCTACGATTCATAAATGTTACATAGCCGTGGCACCAATACATGTACACGAAATATATGGCTTGGCCCATTGTTATTATACCTCCACGCATTTTATGTGGTAAAAGCAACATCAATGTCTCGGATGCCAGGCAAACCAATAGGCATGGATGTTCGTGTTTCGATGGTCGGTGTGCATATCACTTGGTGTTTAGTCTGCATGTTACAGTTTTGCGGTTGTGCTTTTAGATTTCGCGTATCCCGATCTATTCTATACGATGATTGGCGTCACATGTCTTAAAATTTGAGCCTCAGGAATTGAATGAACAGTCTCAGTTCTCCATCTGGAGTATCAGTTTAATGCCGCAACTAGAACTTTTAGGGGTTCTCAACCATTCTTTCAAATTTTGATACAAACAGCGATTGCCATGTGCATCCTCCTGCATTGGGTTATTTTTTGTACGTAAAACAGCAGGTATCCGCGACCACAATAGATACTCCCTCTGCCCACTACCACCACCCCCGCTATATTATTCATTCACCCCCTATCACGCAAGCCCGACCCTAGTGCTAAAAAATGTAAGCCGCGGTATTGGTGATGGTGGTGTGATGTTAGCGGTTCTCTAATTTATAAGTCTAACTATAAAAAAAACATCTATTTTATGGTGATTGTGATGGCAATGGATGATTAATTTGAACGGGTGGTAGTTCGTGGTGATGACAACGGTTGCAACGCACCGAAGTTTCACCCAATTCATTGATTCCGTGAACTAGGTTCCCATTCATGGATTTGCCCCATCCACGGAAGGGATGGATCTGCGAATGTGGCTTAACATTACAACTCACCGCAGACTCCACTTCCGAATACACCTCATTCACTGCGCATCAACTTCGTGTGAATGCTAGAGATATTTCACGTGGCCTCGAACTGGATTGGCTTTCAGCATTTCTGGGGCGGTCAAAAGGCCAATATTATAAACACGTGAAAGGCGACCCCACTTGTACTATTTTCGGTTCACTATAAACCAGCGTACGGTAGTCTAATTAATAATTATGACGTAGAGCGAGAAAAGAATGCAGCTTCCTTAGCTCTGAAGCCTTGACCAAGCATGGCAATAGTCCGTCCAGTCTGTCCGAAGGCTGGCCCTGGCCCAGATTACAAATTCCTGGGTGCGTTTATTTTGGGCTAGGGGTTTCAGTCCTGACATGTTAGACTGCCAATTTATAGGGTGTTGCGAATGTAAAGCGGGAGAAGTCTATTGAACTATGTATCATTATGTACAGGAGAGCTTGGAGCTCTATGGAGGTCTATGGAAGTACATGATGGGAAATGCCAGCGGCGAGTGAAACCCGTGTATGAGTCTACAGCCTGTGAGTGAATTCGGCGATCTCAGTGTATCGGCGACTTCCTTCTAGGCCACATAGTAACATAAGGCCCTGCAGGCCATGGAGTGATAGGTCGGTGATTGCGAGTGATGAAATGATGATCGCCAGTGATAATGTGATGGCTGAAGACTATGAAATAGCTATGATAACTAAAAGATTTCACGCTATCTCCCAGAGACATAATACAGTAGTATGGTACACCCAATCGCAGGACTAAAGCTACCAATGCCTCATGCTGAAATTCACTACACAAGCTGTTATTTGACGTGTGCTTATAGTCTCGTGTCGCATGTATACTTAGATCCTTCGTAAGAGTTGCAGATATGGGCTTACGGCATTCAGCTGCGCCGATGGTACAGTGTTGCGCAGATGGGAGTCAGCTAGAGATGACCAGCTGAGAGCGCATATGTCCCAAATGACTACAGTCCATACAGACCATTGCCCTGACCTCGACTACTCATCCGCCTGCTCAGCACGTGATCGGATCTAACCGAGCGCTATCTAGTCTCCTCTGATCAAATCTCATCTATCTCCGTCATGCTCTCGTCGATCGTCATCTCGGAAGTCTGTGATTGCTTGCGGTGAATAGGTTCTAGAACTCAACCCGAAACCGCTCGCTTAATTAAGTCTACGAGTTTTGCTCTAATCACAACAAATTCTATACCAACCAATAAAAGTTACACTTCGGATCCTTTAGAGTAGTTGGATGTAGCTGTATTCAAAGACTTCACTTTTTTCGTTTCAGTTTTCAAGTGGGAATATTTGCAGTTAGGAAGCTATAGGCTGCCGCCCGAGGCGATAATAAACCTGTCGCCCTGTTCCGCCTCATTCACGGAATCCGCGAATGGGCGGCAACGGCTAGCGATTTTTCACATGAAAAATTTGCGATACCCCAACATGCAAAAATGCTTGCGCAATAACGCACAAAGTTACCAAATTGATTCTTAATAGCATATCTATACTTCATTCTCATTTCTAGGTTTTTTCATCGCTTACAATAGTAGTGAAAGATAATTGTCTGGTATATGTATATGAGCACCAGAGCTCGAGTAGCATGCTAGCAAGAGACATGATTTTTATTTTTTCACATCACAATCATGCTGATTGATGGCAATAATATGTCAGGACAACTATGTGCTGTGTGGTAGTTGTGTACGTGGCGGTGGCAACTAAATTTGCAAATTTGCTACCCCACTCGCGGATTCCGTCAATGGGTGCCGCGGATCCGCCCAATGCGCGGAGAAGTTATCCCATCCACGGATAGGGTGATTCCGTGAATGGAGCGTCACAGCCCGAATCCGTTCCAACGGAACCGTTGGCTTCGCTAAACACTAGGAAAGGAAGCTTTGATCGGAGAATTACTTGAATGAGATGCTATTGAGCTCCCCATCATGCAAGCTCTTTCGATCGTTGGCAGGTCCCTGCCAATGTCCTTCCGTACCGTGGACAGGCGTTACCAAATTATCGCTACTTTAAAGCTAGATGTACTGTGGTGAGCAGATCCGTTTGTGCCTGTACACGAACCTCTCTTACGATATCTATTCTAACTATTCTAGCTATCTATTCAACAAAATGTCTGGATTAGTACCTATCGCTGGATTTGTGCACATAGATATCCGTGCTCCCAAGTGCCTGGATGCAATATCATTTGCTGATGTGCAACTCCGCCCATCGCACCATCATCCAGAACGCGTAGCCACAGTCCTTTAATCCTTCTTGAGTCTGGCAGGACGACTTTGTCTGTTCTAATGAAAACACCGTACAGAATCCAAAAAACTGTATCAAAAGTTCACAAAACAGGGCCTACAGTGCGGCTCTACGCAGGCCACGCCTAGAATCCTGGACGATCAATAAAAACAGTACATCCCATAAGAATGGGTACCGAGAGTTTGCGTTTGATTGGCAAACATATATGTATCCAAACATGAACACCACTCAGCTTTGTATTGTCGAACTAATTACGTGCTGTGCTGTTTCACCTACCACATACTTATAGCTGTGGCACCAACATCGCGTCCAGGGCGGGGCATGTGTAGAGACATCTAGTGCCCTGAGCGGGGATCTAGTGGGCCCTGGCGGCTTCCTTATCTCGAAGTTTTTTAGACTGGAAAACCATTTATTTCATAACAGATTACATAGCATAAACTCTCGTCTCCCAATACTAGGCTCAGAAATATTGTAACTAGTGTGCATGAGTACAAATCCGAGTGAAGGCCAGTCACCACTGCATCATTGGATTCACCTTACCATCACTCGACTTACATACGTACCCGATAGCCCCCTAATCCAAAATCTCTCCGCCCGATAAATCGTAGTCCGCGATGGGGTAAACATCCGCCTGACCCGGACGGATTTTGGGAAGCCTGCATGGATATTTGTGTTTTCGATGGTGGAAGAATCGCTGTGTGTGCTTTTTAGTTTTGCACTGCGAGGTGAGCGATCGTGAAATGCCATGAGCTGTCACATTTCAGATTGAAAGTCAATTCAAGGAATTGCATGACGCGTCTAGGTTGCCACTCGGTACCACCTCCACCATATCACTGCACGAATGCGTCCTGTTTGAGTCTCGTGCAGGTCATGTCTCCCTGTGCAACAGTTTTTTTCGCCATTTGAACTTGAAGTCCTACATAGCGAGAAACTCGACGAATAGAAGAACTGTATACAGTCGGTTATGTAAGCTACAAGGACCGCAAAAAGGCCGCACCCATCCGGATTATACCGTCCTTAACGCCGTAGCTGAACTGTCAGCACTCCTAACCGATGTTCTAGAATTGTCCACGAACAGCGATTGCAAGATGCAGCCTCCTGCATTATCTTGCTCTTGCCAGTAAAACACCAGAATAAGGCGTCGCAAGCAATTTGTCTTACATTCAAACACGAACACAATTTTGAGCTACCTATTCGCTAGTGTAAATTTTCTGTATTGAGCTGAAGAATTAATATTATTTGCAACAATTCATAGGCCACCACCACCCCCGTAGACAGCTAACAAAAAGATTTGGATATCCATCATGATCAGCATTCAGGAACGGTGAATTACCGTACACGCTGCCGCCGCTACGAGCTTACTAACCTGCTACCAAAATACGCATACCGGAACTCCCGACGAAGCCACTACAGCTACTACTATACTAGTCGTTGAGGTTTGGACGTCAGCAGTCATAATCGGGTGTCTGTCCATCGGTTTATGTGCTTTGGTCAGCATCAGCAGGTCAGTGTTCAAGTAGTAAGGGTTATCAGCACCCTCGAGTTCCATTCTAATTACACTTAAAACAAACCCGGGTTATAAGGCGTTTCCCACTTGGCCTACCCTTTAACCCACCGATCCACCCTGCACTCCTTGCTAACTGTGCTGGCGTGGCCCGGAAGTTCAGTCTCACCACGGGAACTATCACCATTAACCTGTCCATCTATTCCGAAGCTATTAGCACCAGCTGTCCAAAGCGGAATTACCTGTCAGCAAAGGACTGTGTACTAACCTCGGTGGCTAGTACAATACTCGAGTGCGCAATCAAGTCGAGGAGCTCTGGCCAGCAGGTACCCGCTCCCCCGCCATTTAATTGCACGGGCAGGAAGATTAATATCGTCGTGCGCAAGAGTAACCAAAGTTAGATGACCTAGTCGGTTAACCACCACCACTAGCCACACTCCCAGATGGATTTCTATGATACACCCGGCGTCTGCGCTCTCAATCGGTACGAGTGGTTCGACCTACCAAGGGAAAACGGTTCCTTCGTCAAGGTCATCGCTGTCTCCGCGGAAGAGGCGGTTTACTGGATAATTGCCTATGCCATCCTAGTCGCGCTCCTATTCACGGCTGTGTCTCGGCTCATTGTGGATCTGGTCCTTACATTTCTTCCTATCGAAGGTTCGGGCAACCGAATGATCATGTTGGTGGCCTTCTACAATGCGAATAATCCTACGACCGCGATCCTTCTCATGCTCGAATACTGCCGGCGCGCGCTGTTCTACGCAACTGTAGGCCACAAGCATGCAGTGGATTGGAGTACGCTTCGGTGTGCACTTGCTCTTATGGCGACAGCGATTGCACTCATTGGAGCAACTACAACGGCGCAATTTCTCGTATCGGGTCAGCGGCTGACCGAACGCAAAGCTTGCAGGGTATATCCATTCATTCCGGATTTCCGAGTTTGGCGGGAGAATAGCCAACTACCCGATGAGTTCAAGCCTATTCGAGCATCCGCCGGTTTCATGGCATTGGGAAGATTTGAGACCTCCCGAAAGCAGTTAGTGGATAAGGTACACGTGGACATTGAGGAACTTCCAAGAGACGCCGGTAGACGAATGTTACGACTTAACTACAATTACCAGGTAACTGGATACGAGATGGGGCTTCAGAATGCTGCGAAATTGAAGCAACGTGTTAGTGGTTCGTGCAAGACAGAATATAATACCCAATCCGTAGGTGAAAGAGAATATTGGTACTTAGGGCAATACAGCCTGGATGAATATAATCCAATTGACGAACAATTGATGCCGCCATTTATCAATTACAAAATCCTGCCCAACCAAACGAACGCATCCATGATAAAGGACGAGTTTATATTCTCGCTCACACCACATACTGAGTTCCGGTTGTCATTAACTGAAAATCTGGATGACCCATGGTATGGAACAGAATTTAACCCCGACTACAACGAATCGGACAGGCAGGGGAGGTATGCATCTGGTGGAAAATTGCGTGTCAAGCGTGGCAGGCCAGCATTGATGTGTGTACAGAGGGATAATTATACTTTGGATGGCTACAGTCAAACTGTGCATAATGTCAACAATCTTAAGCAACTCCATGGATTGAAGCTCTCAAGTCTACTGCGGGACGAAGTTTTTCCCAAAGAGTTTGATGAGCCTGTTATTGCAAAACTTGCACACAGTCTAAGTTTCAGCGGCCTCGCATCGTCAATTTATTTCGATGCTGTCCAGCGTATGCTTTGGGCGGACAAAGCCTCCCTGGAAGATGATTTTACTAAACTGGTTTCCGTCGCCTTCTTATATTCCCGAGAAGTCGCCAGAAACACAGTGCTACTTTATCCAAGGTTCGAAGGAAAAGGACTTAAAAACGTGTCTATAGTGGATGATGCTGCTGCTGTGCCAAATGAGTACTCCGATATCATCATCGAGAGCAGCGAAGTCGCAGCGTTATCAGTCAGAGTTCTTGTTACTATACCAATTATGTGTGTGTTTGCATGGGTTCTCGTTATCACCCGTCGGTTTCTTATTCAACCGAAAGCCACCTCGGTGTCCGATAACTCGGGGTCAGCCCGTTTGAACCTTCATACTATTGGATTGCACGCTACACAACTCTACCGGTGTTTGGATGAAGTAGTGAGCAAACAGAGAAAGTGGTCTGGGCGGCTATCAATGGCTCCATATATCAAAGAGATGGGGGAAGGCCGTTTCAGTGACCAGAACCCCTCGGAGAGAGAATTATTCATTGTTCCGAAGCTAGTGAAACTTGAAGCCGGTGCAGGATTCCATACCGGCGATGATGCCAAAAAGAACCCCGCTGGATCAGAAAACCCACGGACGGAAACAGGGGGTGTAGTGCGAGTCGATTCTGATGGCCGGGCATTGGATGGAGATGAAAGCTACGACATAGTATTGACGATCCAAGGCCCCCAAACATCTCAACCGAATGTCGGCTAGGGGATATTCAAAACAGCAAATCTACTTTAATTTTCAGTATCCAGTGTAAGTCTAACAACCACAGTGCTGTCAATTAAAGCTAATATCTCGGGCAGTTCTAGGTTGTTTGTGGGGTTCTATTAAGGAGGGGCTTGATTTGATACTATACTACGGCGTGTTTCGGTATTGTTGGGTTGGAGTGTGTATACCATTTTATTTTGAAAGTTATACTTCGGCGTAGATCAGTAAACCTTGGGATATGACTGGGTGGTGATACATACTTTTACAAACAGCCGCTATAACTATGTATCTTTAGTTTGTTAATGTGGATGGATAATATAGATTCATTCTGCTCTTATTGAACAGGATATTACTCACTATATTCTGTGCATTCGTACCTTTTGTGTGATTTCTGCATTCCTAACCCGATTATTTAACTAGAAAATTCAGCGCACCAGAAACCAAGTCCTACGAAACCATTTTGAAATCATAATTGAGAAAACCCACACTAATCCCATTCACAATGAACTGTCGTTCGTTATCTACCGTTTGTCATCCCTACAGTACTTGTGCCTTCTTCGATAGTAAGCTACCTTTCGGCCTGTATCCATCCTACTCATCGTTCAGAGTTTGTAGGATGACTGCAGTGTAAGGTAGTGGACAAGCCCTTCAGTATCCCCGCTATCCGTGGCGGGCTCTTAGCTTGAGTAGGGGTATTGTGTTAGCGCTGATTGTAGCTAACTCGCTGTTATTTATTACTTGGATTGTCTGTCTCAGCCTCTTAGATACGGTTAGAGGCTGTGAAATCAACCGTCCGGTCCGTCCGAGGGCAGGGGCCGTCTTTTCGAGGTAGGACGGGGACAACGGACCAGTCGGCCAGGGACGCCGCGTTGCCGTTCCCGATCATTTCCGGCAGTCCCCTGCAGTCCCCGGCAGATATCCATTGATGATGAAATTCAGAAGTACTAAACCGAGCTGAATCATACCAACACTCAACTTTACCCATACTATGTACTGCGAACCCTATCCCTTACCATTAGTTCACTCACCTCTAGCACCATTAGTTCACTCACCTCTAGCCATATGGAACACCTAAATGCTTGATGTCGACCGAGGACTGTGGATGCCGGCCGGTAACGGTGTTTTCGCCGTCCCCGGTAGTCCCCGGCCGTCATGCCATCCTCGTCGAGTAAGGACGGGACGGACGGTCTTAGCGCCGTCCCATCCATCCTAGAGATATATACAGGAGGCATCAGCCCCTGCAGCAGTGACCGTGTATCAGACCTGTAACATTATGTACATCTGTAACACTCACCACGAGTGTGCAACACGAGTGATAATGCATGTCACAACAACCAGACTGCTACTCAGGGTTAGGAGGTTGCCATTGGTACAGCGAGTTTTGGTTACAGTACCAATAGATGAACGAACCATTGTCTGAATGCAATAAATTTTACATTCGAAAGTGTACCAAATGATAACTCTTGAGAACGAACTGAGATGGGATAACAACACTTTCTTAGCTGCGTACCACAGAGTCCGATCACCGATCACGCTCATTGTTCACCTGTCGGGACAGTTAACCCACTCCAATCTGTACCAATTCTTTCCGCATGCACAATCTCGGACTACTAATTCAGGATTAACCTAATATGAATATATTATTGGTGGATTTGAGACGAAACGAACTAGTATAAAACGGTTCAAGACAGTTCGTCTTTATATTTTGTTTCATTCTACGCGTATATAGGTACAACTTTGATAGATTGTGGTGTTTTCATCCAAGAGCTCCTGGCATATTCCAGCGGTCTAATGTAATGGCAGTGGGATCAGTTGATCAGGAGTTACATGCAAACCTAAGCACCCAAAATATTATGACCCTCAGTACTTAAGGTAGACAGGAGCCTCGATTAGGATGTCAATAAAAAAGCGCCTCTGGTGGGATCTGAACCCACGACCTTGAGAGTACAGGAAGCCCCGCATGTGCGTCGAAGAGGTTACTCCGTACGTAGAAAGCTGTTCGACGCATACGCGTGGCTCGCTAAATCTGTCTCACGCTCTACCACTGAGCTACAGAAGCTTGTCATAAGATATAAATAACCGCACAGAGAGGATTCTTGGTAACGATATGTGCCACATCAGCATGTGCCCAAATATTTTGCTAACGCATCTCTGGTTGCAGAGTACAACTTTCGCATAGAAACCTGTGTCACGGTTCCACAGAAGCGATACTGCTCTGTACGGGGTTTTTGTGTGTCTGCATTGTAAGGTTTTCGGTTCTTTGAGCGAAATATAGTTCAATGATTAAGCGAGCTCTATAGCCGCGAATATGTTTTTGAATGCTACAACAAGTGTCGGCCGGGATCGTTCTTGCTTAGTATCATTCACTTGGTATCGGTCGAGCATGGTCTCGACAATAACTGTGCACGATGCATACACTAATTTTTTGCCCTTACCGTCCATTAAGTCCGTGAGTTTTACTCAAATTTGAACATCTATTATACATAAAAATTCGCTCTTGAAGATCTTACTCTCCCATAGATATCTTGAAAACTCGCTGCGTAGCACCCAAGTAACTACGGTTAGCATATTGCTCATTACTACACATACATACATCATACACGGGGAGCCTTGGTTCGCTGATGAGACCTAGTCAAGGAAAGTATCCTACTAACGCTTAGATCACAGTGGCATCCTGTCATCGCCTCTTAAGATAACAACCCATCTTGATAACATCACTATCAACTAAAATCAACGTTGCGACTAAAAGAAGACGCTAGTCACTACATTGAAAACCGACATCTCGCCTCATCAACAATCAAACTCATCATCGCTGCATCGTTCCTCCCACCGAGTACATCCCTACTAACCACGTCAGTCCATGCTTTTCACGATGTTTCATATCAAATAGGAATTGACCACAGAAAAATCCCACCTCTTCTTTCGCTTCTCATGATGGTGGTCACTGACATTCACCATTCTCCACACTACTCTCCATTATCGCAGCCTGTCGCTCCTTACTTGCAATATCCAATTTCTTCGCCTTCATCTCTAACTCAAACAACAAATCCTCACGTTGATAACGCACCGCAACCCGACGAACCATATCCGTTTCTTCTTCGAGTCGCAACAGCTCCTCATAGCGACTCAACTCAATCCTCAGCGACGAAATCCGCTCGCGGTACATGGCTAGACGTTGCTGCCTGCTCCCATCGTCGCGAGTGCTCAGACCATACTGCTGCTCATCGCAAACATGCTCTTTCGGATTCTTGGTCTCCTGCATATACGGCAACTTTTGTTCCTCGGTCGATGATGCCATATTTTCGAACGTGTTGCCTTCGACTATTAATTTTTCGATTGTGTAAATGCGTTGAGTGCTGACTGGGTTCTTCGAGTGGGAGTTACGTGACCGTCCGAAAAGTGATCTATGATAAAGAAGATTTATCCTTTTCTAGATCGGCGACTTATATATGTTCGCTGCACTGCCAAAATCTTCCCATGCTCACGTAGGCAGCAGGGACAACTTGTCGGTTGGTGTGTCTAGAGCCATCTGTGGGGCTGGATACGAGACTGACAAGGGGGGGTGTAAGCTTGACCCCAGGACACTATATTGGGCCAATGGGATGGAGTGGTGTTTAGGAGTCACGTCCATTGGAGGTATTACTATGATCATGTCATTTTTATCTAGCTGATTCTGAATATGCTCGAACCCGGCAACTTCTCCGCCCTCCACACCTGACTCCGGTCCAGGGCGGACCATTCTTTCTAGGCCCGATGTCTTCATCTCGTATTGGGCATGATTTCGGAAGACTACGTCGTCCGGGGCAGAATTCTACCGTCTTAGGGCCTCGTATAGGTACCTAAAGGGGACTGGCGCGTATGGCAGTAAGCACACTGTGGTAGTACCGGTAATGAGCTTCAAAACTATTCATAGTTACCTGAATTTTCACAGCCAGATGAGGCAGAAGAGTTGAAGATTATCCTTCGCTATGCACTGTAAGTAGCCGTGCGCTTCAGACCTAACGACAAGGCCATGTAAAGAGCAAAACAGTATCAGATGGTGTGCTTTCCGGTCCCCAAAATTCATTTCTGTAGTTGATTGAACTAGTGTTATGAAGACTGGGGCCTTGTAGGTGTATAGTCTTAAGAAAAGTAGTTCAAATTTACTTCCCCAAAACCTGTTGTCCGGTCTGGGGCAGAGTCTCGCCCGGACGGAATAGACTATTGAGATTCTTGATAGTACTTAGTCTTGTAGACACCACTAGTGGTAGTTACCGTTCATACAGTAGTAACTCGTATTACAGTCAGCATTATTATAAAGGAGTGATTTATCTTGTGTCAGTTACTATGTTACCGCTGTTATGGATTGTGCAGCTGTTACCCCCAGCCGTCGTACAGCCGTCCTCCATGCCATATTTAGAAGCATGTTATTGGACTAAATCCTGGCGCAGAAGGAAGCGTACGGCAACTTATGGTACAGCTGCCAAATTGGTGATGCGTATATTGACACTATTCATCAAATTGACACGTACACAAGAAGCACGTAGCGGGCATTGATGGTATAGTTTGTAACTATAACCTATAACCTAAAACCGTTTAATATACCTTAACCGCGCATAATATCAGTCATCTTAACTTCCCATAATACCAATAATCTAGGTATGGTTGGTCGAAAATTATCAGTCATTTCATGTAGTTGAACTCATTCAACAAAGCTGCCTACTCACGTTCCACATCCATACAGATTCTGAGGCAGCAGTTACCACAATAGCTGTTGCAGAATCTATTGGTTACACTGGAGTACTCGCTGTGCACTCCGAAACTGTTACACTGCATACGACCAATTCAATGTTCAATCTAGAGCGGTCTGTCACAGCTGACGGTACAGAAACGAATGAATCTGAACGCAATAGCTATGAGTCACTTGAGTTCATACACGCCATCCAATATGTTACCACCGGTCTCATGGCTGGGAGTTCCTAAGGCAGGCCATGGAGAGGTTTGAGCTTCAGCCTCACGATATCAGCCATACCAAAAAATTTATTTTCTTGCTGAGCGGCTGATTCCTTTATTAATTCCTATTAACCCTATAACTGAGATTAATTATTGTCCATTTGGGTATTTTTGACTCCGACCCGATGACCCTAAGAGAGTTCCCAACTAGGATTATTTGGTGTATGTTTGTAGTGTCCTTTCCGAAAGTGTTGCAGCATACCCTAGCACTGAAAGCCTATCAGTGGGTGGTATTATATGTTTAGAGTCGTAGTCTACAGACTATCAGTGTCGCGACGGTAGGTATGACTATTTAGGGGTATGACGAATATCATTATCTAGCATGGTATTCTGTGATCAACATCTACATAGGAGCCCCTGTTGCAACGCAAATCGGTGATAGCCATCATCCGCCTAAATCTGTCACACCTACCGTCGCGACTCTAGACTAAGATTCAGTTGGCTACCAACACATTTTAGGTTTAACTGGTGATTTATGGAGCGACATTCTCCTTGTTTTCAGAGAGACGCTACCGACTTACGCCAAATAATGTTATGTCATGATACAAAATTGTTCCATAAGGTGATCTATGTTCTCTCCTACCAGCCAATTTTTCTTAATCCAGAATTCGTTACGTTACGGTGGTAGGAAATAAATCTTGCTTGGAGGTTGCAACTGCGGCGCGAGGGCATGTCTTTTCAGCAACTTAGCTTGGCTGGTATAATTTTCCTGCGCTAGCTAAATTTGGTAACTCCAAATAATTATTATGACACTGGATAAAGCTCCGTAGAGCTTTACCCAGTAACAAAAAAATAAAGCTGTAGAACTTCGTTTAGAAGAAGAGAACTGAATATTACAAATGGCTACTTTTTTTAAATGACAAGCGTATACTGGGACTAGAGCAAAAATTCCAATATAATCTAAAACACGATACCGTCACTAATTACAAAAGCGAAGAGACAGTCAGCATTACACAATACCTGCCAAAACTGAGACGAAGAAAGTAAAGCGCTCACTACCCTTCTATCTCAGCTTCCTTAACACCCCTCAACTACCTCAATCCTCAACCTCCACCTACTTAGAGCGTTGATCACCCCACTACAGTCTACCGTATCTAACTCCACGCACTGTTTATCACATATCACATCCCTCCCTATACTCATGCACCGTCCCAACCCACCCAACCACAGCCCTGTACTCGTCGATATCAAATATTCCCGGACACCCCATTTCAGGAAACAATCTGAGACATTGCCTAGGACCCCAACTGTATTTAGCTACAATGAGGTCAGATATAGAAATGTCGCACGGGCTCATGTCGATGTTATAATGAGTAATCTAACCTAATTAATCTAGGCGCTGTCCGGTAACTTTTGATATCGACGAGTACAGTGTCATGTTTTCTTGTATGTCGCTGTAGTGTTTGTTCTGGATATCTCCAGATACAGAGTCTTGGTGGCACTCTATACCAGTGCCGTGTTAGTCCTAGCCAGTTCCTATACTGCGTCATCGCAATGCTCCATACCACTGCAGTACCGGCTGTGATTATCATGATCCCCATTATACGGTTTAGTTACATGGGAAGGATTGCGAAGGCGGAGAAGGCAGTGGCGGAGGAGGTGGAGGAGGCGGAAGAGGCGGAGGAGGCGGAGGAGGTAGACAAGAACAGTGAGGATGTAGAGGAAGCTGATGAAAATGACGACTAGTGTTCTCAGCCATCCTGTCTGTCCAGGGATCACTCAGAACGAGGATGAGATGGAAAGACGCCATCCGTCTGTCTGGGAGTAGGATAGAAACGAAACCTTCTTGTTGACGCCGATTGAAAGGACGGTCGGGGGTGCTACTTTGCCGTCCCGATCGTTCCCGGCAGTCACCGGCAGATATCCACTGATGATGAAATTTACAATTAGTAAAACGAGTTGAATCATACCAAACCTTGAATTTATCCATGCTATGTACTGTAAACTCTGTCTATTATCTGTAGTTCACTCATCTCTAGCCACATGATCAATCTTGACTGGTGAAATAAAATAAGAAAGCGGAAAACGGGCGCAATGTGCTCTTTCATGCAGCAGAAGGGTAAAAAGGTTCTTATAAATCACTTGGCTTTCAATGGACTCCCGATGTTACCAGTGAAAGCTCTGATTGCAGTATTCAGAATGAAGGTTTGTCAAGCATGGTAAAGAGTGGTGGAGACTCGAACGGGAAGGACAGTATTCCTAACCGGCTAGGCCCGGCCGGCCTGTATGAAGGCGGGCCTGGCTGCCCCCAAGGCAGGTCCCCCATATCGAGGCCGGCCTGATCTGTGGGCGACCGGCAGGCTTTTCAAATGGAGGCCGGGCCTGGTCTGCGCCAAGGCAGGCCTCAGATTTTTGCAGCCGGGCTGCTTAGGAACACTAGGGGGAAGGGGTTATTCTGAGCGTTCGGATATTTAATTGTGTAGAAAGGGAGTTTCTCCGTTCTCATCGCCGAATATAATGTGCACTCCTTCATCCACTGGTGAGTATCTAGATCCCTGTACCATGCCGTCCCCGCAAATTGACGCATTCCATTTGATCGTGCTATCAACATGACTTGGAATTCAATTGAAAAGGAATAGATTAAAAGCTAACCCCCAGTCTCTGTGGCCAGGTTCACGTTGCAATCATACATAACCACTTACTTTGGGAACTTGAACATTACCAAGATATATCGTAAACCAAGCGTTGCTCACATCTTCGTTCTTGCATGGTTCGAGGTTGTGCGGAATAGCTGCCCTAAGAGGGATTCATAACTGACCATACCTAGGATGGCCAGCAGGAGAATGTAAGTTGCCTCTGAGGAAATCAGATCTAATGAAAGGGACAATGTTTATCACTGCCGGCCGATGTTCCTTATTCAAGGGCAGCTTCGGGTTTCACACTACGAAGACGTGCAAATAAGGTGTGACGCACTAGCAATTTGCTTGGAATCGCTAGAACCGATTCCAAGTTCATTGTGTTTCAGGAGACTCCTATACGTCAATCAGTTTTCACTACACCGATTCCAGAGCTATACCAATCCGCTCAGTGAGCTCAATCTATCATATGTATTGGTTTCTAAAGCTAAAATGAATTCGAAATTTAGATGTACTTGAAAAGAAACGCCGCATGGGGTATGGTCGTTTGTGCAAGCACCACAGATTCACCCAACGATCTCAATTTAGTTTCTGAGTGATACTGGGATCTCAATAATTAAAATATACCTATCGCGCCGCTTTTGAAGGCTTCGCACTCTAGATTGTAGAGTAACGCTCAAAAACGTTCGATTTACACAATCACCTTGAGTGCTTAGAACCAGACCAAGGAAGTGTTGTCAGTGGCACCTAGGCTTGTGCAATTCGAATAACCCCTGTAATAATTCCAAAGAACGGCCGGCTAAATCAGAAGCACCCCTTGCAAAACTGTGCCTGTAGTGTGAGCAGATTCCGATGACCTTGAAAACATCAGCCCCAGAGTCACGTGCTTCCTCTCATTTACTGTATTCTTGCGTAACTGATACTGCTAAGTAGGTTCTGCGTATAGCTAACGATTGTTGGTTATTGGATGATACACGCGTAGAGTATGTATGCACTCCCATCCAACTCAAGGTTTTGTATCCAGCAGGACTGCGGGGTAAGACAATTCGGTTATTTTTATGCCCGTTTCCGATACATGCAATGGTATTTTTATCTCAGCTGAATGTGTTATGATGTTTTCTAGATGCACTGGACTCCTGTTTGCAACTGGAATTTAAATAGTGATTTCATTGGCTCTGTGTCCTGTTAGCGCTGGAGGCGTCAATTTGTGTCGCATCCTCGACTTCAATTGTTTCTCGGGTATCGGCGTCCTCCCATTCGTCTCGATACTTTACACTCTTACGCTATCTTCTTTCGTTTAATGCCAGCTACAGAAGATAAAACATGACCAAACAGAGACATTCCACATTTCCCAATCGTCGCGCCCAGAAAAATTGCACGATCAACACTACCGCTCGTGGATAGGAAATAGATGGGGGCAGTATATCTAATTCTATTCCATAGCCCCGATGTATTATGCGTATCGAGATGCGTTAGAAAGGTGTTATCGATACATCAACATAGCCCAGCTAGGTAAATAGCGTGAGGTTGAGTAACTCAAGCCATCGTTCACTGACCTGTGGTTGTTTGGCGTACTATCCATGGAGCAACTCTGGACGAATGCTCTGGTCTAAATATAGTTTAACACGATTTTCAAAGTATAAGTGCTTTGATTTTTACTAAAGAGTATTAACATCACAATCAATATTGATTATAATAGATCAATTGGTCTTTAGCTTTAGAAACCTACATCCGCTGCAGCTTTTCCATTTTTATACCTCCCCTGCCAACTACCTTCAACTCCGACTTTCGCATAGCTACTCATCTCAATTGCCTCAACCACCTTAATACCTTAGACTTGAATCGTTCTTTTCATCACTTTTCTGCTCATCCCGGCCACCACCCCAAAGCCACCACTCCAAAGTAATATATGTTTTTTGTTCGTCACATACAACCCACAGTGTCCAACACCCCTCCACGTCACCACCACCATCCTCCTGTATCGCATTATGAAATCCTCGAATGCAGCGAATAAGGCGAACAACCGGCGCAATGCACTCCTTATTGCAGCGGAAGTTGTAAATGGGATTTTAACGGCCACTTTGCTTCTACACGGACTTCCGATTCTGCGCCGGGGGTTTTGGCTACATTATTTAGGAAGAAGTGCTAGTCAATGACAATGGAAAGCGGTTAGGGGGAATGTTTATAGACAGGCGTTAGGTTCTTTGGTTATTTAGATTGTTCTGGGTTTATGGTTCCTTTATTTATATATAGCGTTTAGTATTGAGATGGAGAGTAGTGTCAGTTAATTGCTGCTTGCATTTCGATTCTGTGCTATACGTCGTTGTGCTCACTAACTGCGGCATGATGCGTACATAGCAGGTCACACTGAGAACAGCCAGCAGATGAATGCATGTACCCGCTGAGAAAATCCCTTGATGACAGGCATGATTTTTATAAGGTACGAGCGGGTTCAGGTTTTGCACTGCAGAATGTACGTACCCTACAATTGCATGCAAATAAGGTGTGGCCAGTGCGCACTAGTCGGGCCCTGTAGGGCTGCTGACGTCATGATCGACAACCCCCACACGCCAATAATTAGGGCTCGCTTAAGCTAGAGTATTGAATTGTAGCTGGAACGTACGGTTCGGATATCATCCGGCGCACTCGGACGGGAAGCGGAGGACGTATCCCATCAAACACCAAACGTATCACTGCACGGGGTTTGGCCTCGATGCTCCGAGGTATCATCCTGCTCCCATTCCCACGAGACCTTCAATCGCCAGGACTTTAGTAGAATAGTAAATCAAGATTTCACTCCGAGTCCTGTGTCCATGTAATCTTGTGGATGTGGTTATTGAAGTGCCTGTTTTGCCCAGGGTTTAATGACTACGCTACTCTACATGGCGTAAAGTGATTTCAACGGTTGGGAGATACGGATTCGTTTTTTTTTTTTTTTTTTTTTTTTTTAATGATAATGTATTCACTCTAATTAGAGTATGACAGGACCTTAATAACCCCCTCCGCCTCCGGGTGAGCCAGCTAGATGGCGGAGCTCCCCCCCCACTACCCTTCGTCCCCGCTGACAAATGAAAAGGTGAAATGACAGAAAGACAAAAGGGCTGAAAGAAAGAAAGAAAGGTCTAACCCTGTTACCGCCCCCACCGCTCGGGAGCTTTGAGCCCACCCTCCACCGCTACCTCACTTTGGGCGGGAACTTCCCAACTTCAGTGGCCGCCAGGGAGTCCATCACCGCTTGGTCGCACTCTTTTATGGAACACAGCTCAGAGATCTGCACATGTCGGCATCTGCCTGCTTTCCAGCTCGTCGCCTTCCGCACCGCCTTTCACAGTTTATTCTGGTGATCTTTCCACCGGCTGCAGTGGCGGAATAGGTGCTCCCGCATCTGGGACACTGTGCCTCCACACCATCAGCACTTGTCGTCATCTCGGTGGCCGAATCGTTTGAGGTAAACTCCAGTGGGCGCGTGCCCGGACTTCAGTTCGTAGAGCCTAGCGGCCAGCGACTTTACGCTTGTCACCGGGATAGGTCTCTTGGTCCCCGCCTTGCCCTTGTGTCTGTAGCTGGAGTGCTTGCTGCACCTGACAGCCTCCCACTTTGCCTTGGCTGCTGATCATCCTTCAGAGATTCGTCCAGCCCTATTCGAGGCCAAGGTGTACAGCTGCTCTATCACTGTGCTTCCACTCCCATCTCGGGCAAAGGTCACCTGACGGTTTGCCTCCTTGTTCCCGGGGATGCCAGAGTGTCCCGGGACCCAGTAGATCTCGGTTGCGATGCCATGGGTCAGGAGATTCTGCGCTCTTCTGTTGATCCACCTCACCAGTCGCTGCGCTGGGCCTGGCCCCAGGTGTGCAGTTAGTCAGATCGCGGCCTGTGAGTAGCTGAAGACTGCCACGGTATTCACTCCATGCTCCTGCAATTTTTCTCTGTGCTCAATCTCCACGTCAAGCGCGAGTCCGATCGCCCACAGTTCGGCATCAATGACCTCCAAAAGTCCAGTGCCCAGAAAGCTGCGGTGCGACCTCTATTCGTTTCCGTGTTTACACACTGCTGCGGCTCCCACTCGGCCCTCGTCTGAGCGCGTTCCATCTGTCCACCACATCCAGACCCGTACTCCAACTTTGGGTACTTTCTGTCTTGCCCAGCGTTGCGCGGCGCTCTTGGCTGTGGTGGTGTCGTCCAGTATGGTGGTTCTGACCACTGATTCTTCGCCCGGGGGAGGCCAATCCATGCCTTTGGTTGTCTGGCCATGCTCATGCTCCACCCAGATTACTTTGCATATCAGTGCACCGGAGGAGGTGTTGTGGTGTAGCTCTTTCAGCTTGCTACTACATGCGTTTGCGAGTCTCACTGTGAATCGCTGCTGTCAGGCATTTAAGATCACCGGCGCCGGTGTGAGCCGTCACTCTCTCATTAATGCGCCCTGGAGGGTCGTCGGCAGTGTGCCCAGGATGGACCTGGTTTGTCGATTGAGGTGGAGTTGGAGGTCGTCTCGCCTGCCTTCTTCTCTGGGGTCCCACCAGAGCTTGCTCCCATATAGTGCGACCGCTTAGAAGTGCCCCACCTAGACGGCCCTTACGCTCTCCCAAACAACCCCGTAGGTCTTGGTAAGGGTTCGGAGTCTAGCCTCTGCTGCCATGGCCTTCTTCATTCATCGGTTGTGCTGCTCCTGAAAGGTTAGGTGTGCGTCCATCCAGAGGCCTAGCCAGCGTGTCGCCTGTGTGTTGAATCGTATGATCCTGTAGCAGACTCTTATCATTACTGTCATTTTCGGCCAGAGGTGTTTCATATGGCCACGTCTCTGCGTGAACAGCGCCGACTACGTCTGTGCGGTGTCGAACTGCAGCCCTCGTCTGCTCGTTCACTCGATGCTGTTTGTTGCGCATCTCACACGTATCATGAAGACGTGGTTGACATCGCTGCCGGTCGTCACCCAGCCGAGGTCGTCTACTAAGGATAGCCCTTCGGCTTCTGATACGTACTCTTCGACCCATTTGATCAGTCCTGAGGTGTAGATTCTGAAGAGGATTGGTGACAAAGGTGAGCCCTGCGGGACCCCCACATCCACTGGTGGTCTTTCGATGACCTTGCCCTCGATTATCATTTCCACCGTTCGCTCCCAGAGGAAGCGCTCCGTCCATCGTATATGGTCTCCGTCTATTTGCCTGACCTTCATTAAGTTGAATAGTATTCCTTTCGCCTCGCTTCGGAAGGCTGCTTAATTGTCCATGAGAAGCATGCCTGTTATGTGGCCGGTCATCCAGGCTGCATGAGCCCTGTCAACCATGATGGCCACTGCATCGATGGCTGACCGTCCTTCTCTGCTTCCGAATTGTCCATTGCTCAGTAGTCCTCTTCTCTCGGCTTCCTCTGACAGCAGTTCAGCGACTACTTGTTCGACCACTTGTCCCATGGAGCTCAACAGCGATATGGACCGATAGGCCTTCAGCTGCGTGTAGTCGTCGCTGCCAGGCTTGAGAATCACCACTCTGCTAGGGCGCTTCCATACCACTGGATGTCTCCATGTGCAAATGGCCGCCTTCGCCAGCCTCACAATCCTCTCTTTGTCCCACTTCCAGAGCAGCCGTATGACACCAAACAACAGCTTGTCCGGCCCCGGTGCTTGTTTGCCCGATTGAGAAAACAGGGCTCATTCTACTGCTTGCTCTGTGAGCAGCGTGTGTGCGCTACCTGCGCGAGGTAGCTCGTAGTACTGGTCGTTGTCATTCGGAGGAAAAGACTCGCGCCTTAGCATCTGCTCCCTCTCTAGTGATGTGTTTGCTTGTTTGCGTTCACTATCTGTTACATCAGCACCGACCTGAGTTTCCGTCAGAAACACCCAGGTGTTCCGGACGGCTCTGACGGCTCTGACGGAACCTCGTACCCTCTGACGGAGAATTACACGCTACCCGTCGCCCAGGCGACAGGTCGCGTTCCACACAAACCTCCTTTGCTTTTTGGTGACGTTTACGCAGATCAGAACGACACGTGTGTTACACGCTTCGCAGTGGCGGCAGTTATGCTGAAGCCGTTTACACAACGCCTGGTGATGTTTATGCCTTTCCCTGGCCACCGCTTCTTTGGGAATGCTGCTGGTGCGCCTGGAAATCATAGCTACTACTTATCGTTCAATGATTTTCAAAACTTATGCATTCAGTTTGTATTCTCATCTATGTATCTAGGCTACCTATCTACACACGGTATGTCTGGACTGGCAGCACACGGTGATTGTGAGCAATTCGCGGTGCGCCCGAAGATGACGATCGAGTGAAAGTCCACCTCCGTTACCCCTGTATCTCCGTACACCCGCCGTCCCTCATTGAGGATGTTCTTGCAGGCCGTGATCGAGCTAGTTGAGAGATGCACTTGGAGGCCGAGATCGAGCGAGTTTGGAGATGCACTTGGAGGCCCAGATCGTGCGAACTGGGAGGCCCTAATCGAGCGAGTTTGGAGATACACTTGGAGGCTGTGATCGAGCGAGTTTGGAGATGCACTTGAAGGCCGTGATCGAGCGAGTTTGGATATACACTTGGAGGCCGTGATCGAGCGAGATTGGACGAGTACTTGGAGGCGGTCGATGGACGGCGCACCGGTTGCTGAGACTGTATTTCATCAGTTAGTTAACTCGCAACCGTGGGGATGTGACAAGGTGAGTTTACCTTTGAGCTCTCATGGAGAGCTGGCTGATGGCGGTCGATCGTGAATGGAGGCACACCGGCAGCTGAAGCTACATTCAGGGGTCAACTCGTAATCATGAGAATGAAGGGAAGAGAAACAATCTTTGAGTGCTGTGCTCAGTGTATGCTGTACTCGGTGTATGCTGTACTCGGTGTCAACTCATGATCATGCCATGGAGAGATAGAGAGCGATGACTTAACTTTGTGTTCTGCAATGATGGTTGAGATGTGGATGAGAAAGAGAGAGAGAGGGGATGAAGATGAGAACGATGTGGAGGATACGAGCGGATATGAGAAATCAGGGGTACGACTTACCTGATTGGGTTGGGATAACCTTGTATCGGTGTTATTACACACCGGATCGGGACTCGTACCTGCCGTATCAGGGATGGAAAATTGACTCCCACACGGAATTCTCTTAAGTCCCAGTTTCTCATGATGATTTGTCCCATCTCCTCTACCATCACCTAAGAACACGAAGTTAAGTCATCCCTCTCAATCTCTCCATGCCATGATCAAGAGTTAACATGGCTCGAGGAGCGTAGGATGAGGGTGAGAAGATATGATACCACCCGGCCGCAAGGTTCCACGAAATTGTGGAAAGAGCGAGTGAGATCAAAAGATCGCAAAGATAGAGTGTGTATTTTGTATAGACCGACAGAGCGAGAAGAAACCGCGAAACGGCAATCGGAGGGCGATATGCAACGCGACGAGTGGTATTGACGACGGGCGCGGAGCAATCCGCCACCGGCGTTTGTCTCACGGCGCTGACGGACCGCGTCCCCTCTGACGGAGCCGTTCCGCCCGGACGGAAATGTTTTTTGCTGATGTATGCCTTGCACGGTCATGCCCGCCTGAGGGTTCGCGTATCGTGCTGCTCTCCATACCTCGGCCCCCCTCAGGTTTTGCAAGTACTCGCTGCACATGTTTCTTTTGGACTATCGGATCGACTTCTGGAGTTCAGCCTTCGCCCTGGCGGCCTCTTCCAAGTTCCGTCTCCACCTTTTCTCTCTTCCGACCGCCTTCCTTCTTGTCTTGATCTTGGCGTTCCACCACCTCTTTGGCGTGGCATTAATCCTGATTTTCTTTGCCGTGGCGTCGAGATCATTGCCCATAGGCTCCTGACACCATGCAGCCTCTGGCTCCAGCTCGTCTGGTGTGCACTCTGCATCCAGGTGAGCTCTCTCCTTCGCTAGCTCTCTCCATAGCTTATCTGCCGCTTCCGCGTATTCCTCCCTCATTGCAGCTAAATTTCACCCTACTACCCTGGCGTGATCCGCCTCCTCCTGTCGGTCTGCATCGACCTCCCATTCTATAACCTCGTGGTCAGATCCCGTGGCGTGGTCGTCGGCCAGTATGGACCACTTTGTTATTGGTCGATTCGCCAGCATCACGTCGATGACAGACTCACCCTCATGACTTTCTCTTGTCCAGTGGTGGGTGGCTCTCCCATCATTCCCAATCTCCAGTCCATTTTCACCAATCACGTCTTCCCAGAACGTAGCATCCCACTGCACGTGGCATCGTGGGTCCCATCGTGTGCTATGGGTGTTGAAGTCCCCAGCGCAGCCAGTGCCGCCCTGCTGAATGACTCTCTGCCCGTTCAACTTGCGTGCCAGTCTTTCCCCAGATTGCGTGTAATGGCGAGGTCGTGTACTAGAGGTTAGGGTTGCAACGGTGAGCACGTGATGCAGCCGGGTAAGTGCAACCTTATCTCGACTGCTCGTGAGGACTTAGATCCTCACCAATAATCTTACTACACTTCTATACCTAAGATCACTCGAGGCCACGTGTGCAACTGTATCTCTCATATTACCACCCTGATCCCTACGCCGCCGGAGGCAGGCGTACGTGCTCATACACTATTATCGGTTTTTCAGTAATTAGATACGTTTCGCTCACAGGATTTCGAGAATTGCGATTTTACCCCTTTTTTCGATGCGTCACCACACGTACAAGAACGAAGCAATTCCACCACTAGAATGCCTCCTAAGAAGACGAATAGATTCCCACTTCCCACTGCTAATGAGCGTGGAAGGGCAGAGACCATTCGGGCATCGATCGGTCATGGCACTCCGAGTCTCCCGTGTCGATTTACCCCTATTGAACGGCTTTCTCCCAGAGTTCTCCCAGAGGCTGAAATCGACAATAATTCCGATCAAGAACGCCTAAATGACGACAAGACTGATGATCGCGAAACCGACAATGAGGAGAATGACGAGAATGAAGATGTTGATCCACACGCCCCCTTACGACTGAATATCATTGTGGCAGATGTAGTGGAGCAGCAGCGAGCTACGGTGGAACGACAGGAGAGAATGATCGAATTCCTCTTCCAACAGAATACCAAACTACTATCCCGACGAGAATCGACAAGCAAAAACGACAAATTCGACATGACTCATCCGAGACGATACTGCGGAGGCGCACGCGAATTAGACACCTTTCTCGGCTCTCTTCGCTCGAACTTCCGCACTCACAGCCACCTCTTGTCCGATGGTGATACCGACAAGGTCCAGTATGCGCTCGATCACCTCGGAAGCTGGAGCAACCACCGCAATTATACCCTACATAAGACGAGCATGATCAACCCAATCACCTGGGGCCAGGAGCAACTTACCAACGATTCCCCATGCATTCACGATTTCGACCTTTTCGTTAACGAAATCCAGAAGATGTACGGCGAGAAGGACCGCAAACTCAACGCCAGCACCCGACTCTACGATGAGTTTCGCCAAGGTCACCACGACCCCGATGAGAGCGTACGAGCATATGCTAACCGACTACGACGAAACTGGAGACAAGCTGGCTGGGATGAAGAGCAACAGAAGCTATCGTGCTACCATATGATCTGGGCGGGCCTCAAACCCGAACTACATCCAAAAATCAGGCCCTTTTCCAATGAGGACGGGATGTTCGACAGTATCGACGAGGTTTTCGATCGAGCAGCGGATGTCGAAACCAAACCTCAGAAATACGACAAATCACAACAACAAAGGCAATACGGAGAAACATTCTACAAAGGCGGCAGATAGCGCAGATACCGACCTTCCATTTCAGAATCGAAGGATGCACCGAAGGAAAGACCAAAGCCCGATAAGCCGAAGCCGAACGGCAGCGGAAAACGATCCGATTTACCCCCAGCACCGCGGGTATCATCAGAGGTCTATGAGAAGCGCAAGGCTAGCGGGAAATGCTCACGTTGCGCCGGCGATCACATGTCATTTAAGTGCCCGAGATACTCCCGTGCGACTTTCCCCGATATACTCACTCCAGGAGATGGCAAAGATGGCGGAAACCGACAGATCAAAAGGCAGCCATCTTTCGATACCCAGCAAGCAAAAAACTAACGTACCTCTCCCGGTACTTAGCTCGGCGGGGGAGGTTGGACGAGAGTGAGCTTGAGTTGGGAAAGGTGGGGTCGCATGCGTTGATGGCAACTTTGGACGAGATACGACCTCATCGGATTGCACTAAAATCGAGGGTTATCCTGGAGAGCCCGAGAGCACAAATGTTAAGTCAATATCTATGCGGTACAGAAACACCTGATTCTGCACACATAATCCACGAGATTCAGATACGAGATAAACACGGCAAGATGCAACGCGTACGGGCTCTTATCGACTGTGGAGCTACCAGCATCTTTATGGCTCCAAGATTACTTAAGACACTCGGGATATCACATGAAGCGGCACATATTACTACACTCGGCTTGGGCGGACAGATTATGCAACATGCGAAGGATAGCCGAAAGACGTCAATAACCGTTCAGTATATGGAGCATCTCGCCCCAGTTACAGAACCGGAAGTGCTAGTGGTACCGATGTGAGCCTACGATCTAGTACTTGGACTACCGTGGTTCAGGGCCCGGAACCCGGAAATTGATTGGAACCTCTGCCGATTGACTGCCTTACGGTCACCTAACGGTCCTCAGGCTGCGGATATATTGAGTGGTGAGGACAAGCCTCCTCCGGAAGCACACGAGAAGCTACCGGAACGTGACGAGGACACGCCTGCTCCAGATATTGAACTTCTTGGAGCTACCGCTTTCGACGATCTCTTAGCTGGCGAGGAGGTCGTTGTGGCATTTGCCCTACGGATAGGGGAATGCACCGGTCTGCTGGGAGCGACTATGGAGATCACCACGTTGTCAGGTGAGAAGCCCAGGCGCTGGACGCGACGAGCAGGGAGCAGCGGCGGTAGTTGCGGCAGAAGGGGGTCCACATGGGAATCCTGAATGACTGCTACCGGCTCGCCCAGACACGATGGGAGTGACTGGACGGCGGGGCTTGGCTCCTTGTGAGCGAACCGCTAACGACAAGGCCTCCTGGATTACCCTTTGTTCGCTTCTCTATATCCCATCCCTGTCAATACGGCATGGACTAACATTGCTAGATGGAGCGAGTATGGAAAGGATATCCACAGACGATGGGGGCTTCATTCCCGCGGTGTACACGGAATTCGTGGACGTTATTAGTAAACCCAAGGCGGAAACACTCGCGCCGCACCGTTCCATTGACCATGCGATCGACCTGGAACCAGGCTTCAAACTACCATATGGACGAATCTACAACCTCTCAGAATTCGAACTTAGAACGCTCAAAGCCTATATCGAGACGAACCTAGCCAATGGCTTTATCCAGCGGTCATCATCCTCGGCGGCAGCACCGATCCTATTCGCCAAAAAAAAGGATGGAGGACTACGGCTTTGTGTGCATTACCGGGCCCTCAACACGGGGACAATCAAGAACCGGTACCCCCTACCTTTGATCTCGGAAATGCTTGACAGACTACGCGGAGCTCGGATTTTCACTAAACTGGACCTCCGCAACACCTATCATCTCATCCAAATCAAGGAAGGCGACGACTATAAAACCGCATTTCGAACCCGGTACGGCCAATTCGAATACCGAGTTATGCCCTTCGGCTTGACAAATGCAGCGGCGACCTTTCAGGCCTACATCGATGACTGCCTACGGCCCTATATCGACGACGTCGCCGTGTGTTACCTGGATAACATACTCATCTACTCGACCAACGAGAAGGAGCACGAAGATCACAGACGGAAAGTGCTACAAAGGCTACAGGAATTCGGTCTCTATTGCAAGGCCGAGAAGTGCCAATTCGGTGTCTCAGAAGTCGGTTTCCTCGGATTTATCATCAACTCAGACGGGATCGGCATGGAATCAGACCGCATATCCACCATCGAAGACTGGCGTACTCCGAAGTCGGTACGGGATGTACAGGTGCTGTTGGGATTCGCGAACTTCTACCGACGGTTCATCATGAAATATGCAAAGGTTACGTTACCCCTGAGCGAGCTACTAAAGAAGACAGAAACATCAAACGCACCGAAAACCAGCCAGAAGTCAAATAAGCCTACTTACAAATGGGAATGGACTCGTCAGGCCGAACTCGCATTTTGGAAGCTGAAGAGGGCCTTCATTGGAGCACCGATCCTCCAGCATTTCGACCCGGCAAAGCCGATCATTCTCCAGACCGATGCAAGTGGCTTCGCAATCCCCGGCATCCTTAATCAAAATGACGGATTCGGAACCCTCAGACCGGTCAACTTCTACTCTCGAAAATGCTCCCCTGCCGAACAGAATTACGGCACGTACGATCGGGAGCTCTTAGCCATCGTGGAGACTATGAAGCAATGGCGACACTATCTCGTGGGAGCAAATCATAAGGTCTTGATACGGTGCGACCACAAGAATCTCGAATACTTTCAAACGTCAAATGTGCTCTCCCGGAGACAGGCTCGCTGGGCGGAAATCCTCTCTTCCTACGACTTTACTATCGAACACCTGGAGGGAAAGAAGAACCCTGCCGACAGACCATCCAGACGACCTAATTACAAAGAAGGCTACGAAAGGCCCACCGCACGACTCTTGGCAACTTTGGCAGTAACTACTGTTGAACCGTACGATGACCTCCTACCGGCAATTAAGGCAGCTCAGGCCTCCGACTCATTGGCCGCCGACGTGAAACGCAGAATCGTCGACACTCCAATGGTCGGATACCCTGACCAGTCGAAAGCTGGTGGGCCTGATGGACCTACCGAGGAACAATGGAAAGTCATCTCGGGAGCTCTGACCTACGAAGGGAGAATATACGTAACGGCGGACGCTTCGCTCCGCAACAAAGTGATAAGTCTTTTTCATGATAACCCCGAATCCGGTCATTTCGGAGCTCTTAGAACTGCTGAACTCGTATCTAGAGACTTCTACTGGCCCGTGCTAGATGCTGCAATCCGAAAGTTCATTGCCGGTTGCGAAGTATGCCACAGAATCAAGGCACCGCGCCATGCTCGTCACGGAGTCAACATGCCACTACCGCCACCTCTCCACCCTTGGGAAGGAATCACCATGGACTTCGTCACGGACCTCCCGGAATCAACAAACTCGGGCTTCACTGGCATCGCAGTAATCGTCAATCGACTGACAAAGATGGCGATCTACCTACATTGCCGAAAGGATATCGACTCACCGGAGTTGGCACGTATGTTTTTCGAGCACGTGATCTACAAACATGGTGTACCAGATAATATCATCACCGACCGCGGCACGCAATTCACCAGCCGATTTTTGAATCGAGTCTGCTCTCATCTGAGCATCAATCACCGACTCTCCACCACATTCCATCCACAGACCGACAGCCAAACGAAACGCCAGAATCAGACCATCGAACAGTACCTCCGAGCCTTTTGCAACTACGAACAGGATAATAGGGTCGAGCTCCTACCATTGGCGGAATTCGCGTACAACAACTCCATGCACGCTTCAATGCAAATGACCCCATTCTGGGCCCTTTACCATCGCAATCCCCAGATGCAGTTTAAAGCACCGAAGCCGCCAGCATCACACCTGAAGTTGGAGATCCAAGCGGATGCTGTGCTTAAAGGACTAGAAGAGACTCATCGAGTCCTCCGCGAAAACCTACTGGAAGCTCAAAAGCGGCAATCTAAGTACGCCGGCGGCAAAGAAATCACCTTCAAAGTCGGGGATAAAGTGTGGCTCTCAACCAAGCACCACCGGACTAGTAGGCCATCGAAGAAGCTCGATTACAAGCGCACTGGACCATACACGGTAAGTAGGATCATCAATAAGAATGCTTACAAATTAGACTTGCCGAATACTATGCGCAACCACAACGTTTTCCACGTATCATTACTCGATCGATATGCACCGCCGGTTGCAGGCCAACCTCCATCAGAACCACAACCGACGATTGTGGACGATGCCGGAGAGCAAGAATGGGAGGTTGAACGGAGTCTTGATGCTAAGCTGCGTTATCGGAAGCTTCACTACCTTGTTCAATGGGCGGGATATAGTCACGTACGTACAAGCTGGGAACCGGCGGAAAACCTCGAGAATGCCCAGGAGCTGGTTGACGATGTTCACCGAACACATCCGGAGAAGCCGCGGAGGAAATGAATTGAGTTTCGGGACTCGGAAGCGGAGGAAATGGGTTGAGTTTCGGGACTCGGGGGCGGAGGAAAAGCATCAATTGGACCATCTCTTTTGCTTCTCTTTGCTTCACTTCTTTTCTTATTGGTCCGGCCCGGTACAAATGGCCTTGGCACGGGTTTTACCACCTTCGGATCACAGTCAAGTGGCGGTGGAGTTTCCCTGTGCGCCGGATCCGCAGAATTATCGTGAGATTTGTTTTATATTTTGTTTCCATCCCTGTATGAAGATATGCAGTCCAGGAGGCCTGCGCATAGAGAGGGGGATGATGTAATGGCGAGGTCGTGTACTAGAGGTTAGGGTTGCAACGGCGAGCACGTAATGCGGCCGGGTAAGTGCAACATTATCCCGACTGCTCGTGAGGACTTAGATCCTCACTGATAATCTTACTACACTTCTACACCTAAGATCACTCGAGGCCACGTGTGCAACCGTATCTCTCATATTACCACCCTGATCCATACGCCGCCGGAGGCAGGTGTACGTGCTCTTACATTGCGTGTCCTTTTGTTAGTAAACGTTAACAATCCTCATTATCATCTTCCCTCTCCTCCTGACGTCCGTAGCAATGACATCGTTGTTAGCACCTCTACTCGAATCAGACCGCTCATCAACCACCAGCCTGCTCCCTCTCCATATCGCCGTCCACATTGTTTTTCTTTTACTTATTTCGTATGCCGAATGGCTGATCCCAATACCTCCGTTTTCTCTCGGTGGCTCTACCAAGCACACTACGTCTGCCCTGCGTTCGACTCTGGTCTCTAGCGCCGCAATGGTCCACTCGTCCGACCCTGCGCAATTCTGCCTGATCACCCTAATCATTGGTGGCCAGAGCTCCTGCTTCGGTATCAGTCACAGTCGTAGCCGCGATCTCGGCCTCAGTCATCATGACATGTCTCGCCTCCCCCGTCGCCTCCTCTTCCTCCGCATCAGCCTTCTCCTGCCGTCCGCCATCTGCTGCCCCTCCTCCATTAGGTCTCTGGCCAAGCACCACACTATCCGTCCCCGGTGCCGTGTGCGTAGCTTCGTCGAAGGGAGCCCGTCCTGCTCTTCCCGTCTTTCCGCTCGGCCGCGCCACTCTGGCGGCTTCGCTCTTTTCCGTGCACCTGGTACTGAACGCAATATGATTTCCTCTGCAATTGGGGCACTTCTCCAGCGTGTGGACGCAAAGGGATCCCTGCTTCGCTGTACACCCCACTGCATTGCACTTGTGGTCGCTTGTCCGGTGATTGCCTGAGCAGTAGCCACACTTGGGCTTGTTGCCGCACTTATTCTCTATGTGGCCCCATCCACAGCAGAGCTCACGCCTACTGTCAGGGCCCGCGTTCGTGAAGGCCTCGACTCGGTACCACACTCCCGCCGCCTTGATGGTTTTCTTGATTAAACTCTGTGCCACCTTGTTTCCCTTGACGACGAATGCTACCGATGACGCGGTGATTTCTCCGTTTTGCCTACTCTCTCTGATGGTGCGGGGGTTTGCCAGCCCTCAAACCTGGGTGGGGTTCGCTGTGCCCTCGTTCTCCGCTTCGAATTGCTCTAACATCTTCTGCAGGCCTTCTGTGCGTCTTGCCATTTACCGCACGATGGATACTGCATGGTTCTTAAGCCTTTCCCAGGTCTCGTTTTCTTCGAAATCCACGACTCCTCTGTTGCAGCTGTGATGATGACATCATGGTACCGCATAGCCATCTCCGCTGTGGCATTCTGGTGCATGATTGCCGTGATTGCCCCCTTCGCATTGCACCTTGCGTTCATTGTCCTACTGTGGGCCGAGGCCTGCTGGAGCAATAGTGTTGTGTTGATCACTGACGCAATTTCCTGGTCCATCGTATTGGGGAGTGGCACACTCTTGTCTCTCCTTATGATTAAGCGTCTGTCTGCCATGCTTGAGCCTGTCATCGGGGCTGGGGCTGGGCTAGCCGGCTTCATTTGGTTTCGCGGTGGGATCATCTCCCATCATCTGTTCAGTGTCGGCGCTGCTGACATCGCCCCTTTCCACGCCGATGTGGTTCTCGGCGTCGGTGTCGGTGCTGGTCTCACTGCTGGTGCTGGTTTCGGCTTGGGGGTTGGGTTTGGTTTTGGTTTTGGTTTTGGCATTGGCACTGAGTAGAGCTGCCTTCCAGGCTGCAGCTGTTGGCGCTCCTCCAGCTTCTCTGGTCTGCCTGTCTGGGTCAGGTCTGTGTGTATCGAGCCATCCAGGCTGACCTCCTCTTTCTGGTCCCGTTCTGTAGCAGGCACCACTCTTGCAACCATGTCTGTGATGCCCTTGCCCCACAGTAGGTCATCCTGGTGGTACGCGTCCTGCGTTTTATCTTTATCCTGCAATCACGATTTCATCCCTCACCACTGCGCCTCCTGCAGTGCAGTGAGCATCTCCAGCATGTTTGCCATCTTTTCGACGGTTCAGTGTAGCTGTGCTAGTTCGTGGGCTTGCTGCTGAGCTGCGCGCTCTATGCCGCTCCACCAATCACCGAGGGCCAAGGCGGCCGCCGGGACCTCACTGCTGCTGCTCCGCTTTCCGTTCTCGTTTCTCTCCATCGGCTCAAGTGTGTCTTCGCCTGCAGTCTCCGTGGCGATGGATGTCACCGGCGTCGCCATCGCGATCGCCATATCCCTAGGCGGGTCGCTCCTCCTGTCCGCCGCTCCTCCCGTGTCCAGGCCGCTCCTCTCACTCCCTCTGACTTCGGTCATCACTTCTGTGAAGCACGTCTTATCCGGGGTAGTCCTCGTCGTCACTTGATTGTTTGTCGATGTGTCGGGTCAGTCGTGTTTTTGCCAACACTTCAGGTGAAAACCACTCAGTTGCGTGGATCCTCGTGCCCGCCCTCATCCCGCAGTCTCGCCGGTGCTGGGACGCTCGCTCCGGGGTCAATTCGATGTCCAGAATTGATTGCCGCCGTCCGTTTTCTAATTGCTATCGTTGTTGTCAACTTATCGCGCTGTTTCTGTTTCGCCAAGACGTTTTGTTCACTTGTGAGATACGGATTCTTGCGTATCGGATACTGGGCGGCTGATAAGGGTTTGGCCGAAGCACGATCGGTGAAATCGAGGTGCGGGAGTGCGATCGGATATCTGTTGTATCCTTATACACCTGCTCAGACTCGTATATACTCTCTCCTTAGACTCATCTTGCGCTCAGTATCTAAAAGACGACGCTATTTCGTTCTTAACAGCCTGACGTTGCTACATCCATCTCATTTGCAGGTGTGGATAAACTGCGCAAAGTACACGTTTTATTCTCAGAGTGACTGACTCCTCCTCCATAGAACACATGAAACGAGTTATACTGGCGGAAGTAATCCATGCCGGTCAAAATTTTGAGGTGTGTTGCTTATATAAAGATCCGGTGCTATATAGTCTGTAGATAGCCGGCGCTCCTCCTATTCCTTAAGACATCACTATCACTACCATACAATACCATCTACCATCTGCTCGCCGCGTCCCGTACATTCAACAAAGTGGTCTAATATTTCGTGAGTGATAGCGGGTGATTTCAGACGCGAAAACATTAGGTGCTAGTTTTGTGTCAATCATCACACTTCTATCCTATATTTTCATTCTGTATAATCCCACAGATATATGATGCCGATGCTGTTGAGCCCAGTACCGGGAGTGTCTTAGTTTCCAAACAGATGAAAACCACTTCTGTTTAATTGACTCTGCTTTTCGTGTTGGACATGAGATCAGAGACCTACCAATAGTCTTAAGATATCAGGGTAAATTAAAGCACTATTGAAAGGGTTCGTGTACGCGTCAGACCCTCGAACGATCTGCACAATCAGATATCAGGTATCATCCTCATTCTAGTGTTTGCTATCTCGGTCATCCAGCCGCCCTGCTCTATGTCCCATTCGTATGTGTTTAGCTACCCTATTCGATTTTTGCAACTAGAAGCCATCTACGTTTAACTTCTGACGATTAGTTGTTGCACTGCTTGGGTTGTCTATCAAATTCCGCGATTTACATCCTCATAATTCGTTAGCTTTGACGCTACGCCTTGTGTTAAACCAGTTAACTGAGTTATCTTTTAGGTTATATTCAGTTTCACGATAGACTTATAGGAAATGTCTTGGACGCGTTGTCGTTTCTTTACCTCGCATGCAAGGACGTCCTGCACCCGCCAGAATGCCAGAATTGCATTCGATTGGGATAACTCGCTGAATATGGCAATTAAAAGCCTGAAACCAGAAACATATCTCTGCTTATAGTTTTTCGATTTCAGCAGAAGAGTACTGTAAACAAAAATATATAATCGTAACTAAAATAATATAGATCTGAGCTGATATCCAGCGTGTGGTTATTGTCCAAGTCCTGCCCTGTAGGGGTCTGCAATAGCAGTGCTGATTTGGTGACATATATCAACTCCATTCAGAGTTCCGACCCATATCGGAATTGTTAAATTCACTCAAAGTACAACTATCGAAAAATCGAATTTCGGCGATCTATCTCTAACATTGTTTCGTCATATGATAACGATGACAAGATAATTATGTTCTGAGGTACTTGACAAGATGGATAGGATGCGATTGATGCGATTGATGCGATAAGATAAGATATCGCGAGTTGCCCTGATACGAAATGCGAAATACAAATTTCGTTAAAATAGACTTTGAATTGCTCCGTGCACAAAAATCTCCATTTGAGCAATTCTGCCGCACAATATCCGAGTGTAGACATTATTCAAGACAGCGCGGCGCCATGGATGATATCGGAGGATCCATAGTTTAAGCCACTCCTAGCTAAGCTCCAGCATTCGACTTCGGCTTTTTGCTAGATTCCTCTTCCACTCTCCAAAAACACATCAGGCTGCCGATCGAAACGGATGGGCGGTTTCACGATCTGAGAACACGACCTTTAGCGCGCATCGACTAGATCATTTGATGTCTAAAAAGTATTATAATTTATAATTGGAGGAATATTCACGGAGTTGGCATAGCTATAGGTGGGCGATGGAGTTGTTAAGATCCTCCTGCTATAACTATCCACTACCCCATGTTAGCTTCATAAATTGTGGCCCGACTAAGACGTTTATTTGAAGCTAGTGACCACTCCACCGATCTAAATGGTCGCATTCTCAGACGGTTAATCCACCTAGCCGTTCTAGTGCGACACAGAATTCCATCCATATCTACCCAGTCAACTAGATCAATATTACTCCAATACTGGCGATTGTTAGGTTTCAATTCTCTACTCGAGGAGCTCTAAATGATCGTGATGTCAGATCGCAGACTGTCCTACCGTTCTTAAGCGGTAATCAGTTTTGTGTGTTCGGAGCGGGCAAGAGTCAAGCACTCCCAGAGTTCTCAACGGTCGGGGCCTTGCCGTCTATCGGAGTCTGGCGTCACCGCGCAGGTTCGGCCCTTGCTATACTCTCTAGGGCGCCCATGGCCGAGTGTGAAATCCCTAGAGCACGATTTGGCGTTTGTAGCGCCCGAGCGGAAGTTACCGGAATGAGTATGTATATATTTTGCCGGAAAACAGGGTATAGTACCTGCATGCGTCGGAAAGAAGGATGAATCCATGCTTTACCAGGTAGTGGCTGCTAAAAGTACTCTACCCATTGTAGGTTGAATCCCATAATTTAGCTAACTTGGTATCTGTTGGCTCGTCTAATATATATACACTTGGTCTGTCGGCTCGAAGCATTCTCATTGGTTGATGGTGGTACGTACCATCTTACTGTGGCAAATTACACAATGCTCATTGGTTGGCAGATGGTCATTTTCGGTCATGATTAGTGAACCGCGGCGCTTTGCTTGAGTGTGGCTCTCACAACTGCTATTGGTCAGCAATCCGAGCTGGCTGGACGCAATCTGGGTGGGCTGGCTCTCAACTTGCTGGAAAGGATCTAGTCGCGTTGGCTGGATGTGATCTGGATGGGCTGGCTCCCGGCGGGCTAGATATGATCTGGACGGGCTGCCCCTCTGGTAGTTGGACACGATCTGGACAGGCTGGCTCTCAAATGTCTGGAGCCGATCGAGATGGGCTTGCTCTCTACTACTGGCTGGATACAATCTGGACGGGTTTGGCTTGCTGGACGTGATCTGGACGGGCTGGCTCTCGAATTTCTGGAGACGATCGAAACGGGTGGATGTGCTCTGGATAGGTTGGCTATCTGCGGACTAGAGACAATTGAGATGGGCAGACTTTCGGCTTGCTGGATACGATTTGGACGGGCTAGCTGTCTGCTGGCTGGACATGGTCAAGATAGGCTGGCTCTTGGCCAGCTTGAGATGATCTGGATGAGCTGACTCTTGGTCAACTGAATATGATTTGGACGGGCTGACTTTTGGCCAGCTGAAGACGATCTAGACAACCCTGACATACTCACTCTGAGATGGTTCTTCGCTAGCTGGATGCGATCTGCACAGGCTGGCTCTCAGCTGGCTGGACGCAATCTGGACGGGCTAGCTCTTGGCTGGCTGTACGGGCTGGCTCTCGGCTGG
>Ga0307512_10000132_pt1 | contig 95592 bp, 97 predicted proteins | sample 14_EM_MG_FD_200267 | JGI IMG/M metagenome (GOLD analysis project Ga0307512, IMG submission 200267) | Populus trichocarpa ectomycorrhiza microbial communities from riparian zone in the Pacific Northwest, United States - 14_EM | ecosystem: Host-associated > Plants > Roots > Unclassified | place...
GCTCGATCGTGGCCTCAAAGTGCATCTCCAAACTCGCTCGATCACGGCCTCCAAGTGCATGTCTGAGTTCACTCGCTCTCGGCCTCTAAGTGCATCTCTGAGTTCACTCAATCTCGGTCTCCAATTGCATCTCCAAACTCGCTCGATCACGGCCTCCAAGTGCATCCCTGAGTTCACTCGATCTCGGCCTCCAAGTGCATCTCCAAACTCGCTCGATCATGGCCTCAAAGTGCATCTCTCAACTCGCTCGATCACGGCCTCCAAGTGTATCTCTGAGTTCACTCGATCTTCATCTTCAGGCGCACCTCGAATTGCTGACAATCACCGCGTGCTGCCAGTCCAGATATACCGTGTGTAGATAGGTAGCTATATAGATACATAGATACAGAGATGAGAATACAAACTGAATGCATAAGTGTTGAAAATCGTTGAAGGATAAGTAGTAGCTCTGATTTAACATTGCCAGGCGTTGTGTAAACGGCTTGAGCATAACTGCAGCCCCTCCGAAGAGTGTAACACACGTGTCCTTCTGATGGTGCGTAAACATCACCACAAAGTAAAGGAGTACGTATGCAATGCGACCCGTCGCCTGGGCGACGGGTAGCGTGTAATTCTCCGTCAGAGGGTACGAGGTTCCGTCAGAGCGTCAGAGACGTCCGGAACACCCGGGTGTTTCTGACGGAAACTAGAGTAGTTGCTGATGAATCAACACTTGAGGCCTCTGGAATCGAGTTGCTGGCGTTGAGGAACCACATACCATGCATGGCGCATGTCATACAACTCGCTTTAGGTGCATTCCTGAGTAGTCTCGGTGTAAAAGGCCGCACCAAGTCTTGGGAAGCCCATGAGCGCGATCAGCAATTTGGAGAGAATGAAAGCATAGACACTGGGAAGAGTCAAAGACTTGGAAAAGAGGGCAATGCAAGAATCAACAAGGTGTCGGCCATGAGACCAGGTTTAGCAAAGATAATTGAGAAAGTATGTATTTCATGATATTTTGAAAGTCCTGAAGCTGACCTTGATATAGCAGAGAATGCTTGCTGTATTAATTACACTAACACCTGGTCGCCGAAACGAGTTCATTGACAGTCAAAAAGCGAAGGTCCGCATTGCAGTACTTCTGATTATTGAGGAGAAGACACGTTGGAACTCTACACTTGAGTTGCTCGAGCGCGCCTACCGTTTACGGGAATTCACATGCGAGTGGCTTCAAAACCCAGAATACAGTGAATACCGGCCGCTATTCAAAACTCAGGATGAATGGACGATAGTCAAGTATGTCATGGAAGTATTGAGGCCATTTTGGTATTGGACCCTTTGGATGTCGAAGAGGCATAAAGTCACATTGCATCACGTTATCACAGTATACAATGACATGTTCAATCACATGGATGGTGTGATGCGAGCTTTGGCCAAGAGGAAGACTCAATGGAAGGAAGACTTGTTCTTCGCTGTGAAGTTGGCTTGATAGAAGCTTTCCAAATACTACGCCGAAGTGACTCCAATGACGGGCATGCTTCGTACTTCCGCACACATCCTCGATCCTTTCAGGAAGTCGCGATCCGTTAGAGAGTGGGACACGGGAATGGATATTAATCCTGAGGACGAGACATCCTACACTACACAATACCAAGAGGCCTTTCTGAAGTATGTCGAGAAAGAATACTGCGCCAAACATCGACATGTGCTGGTCAATAAACTCGAAACTGTACCAAGCAGCAATCTCGTCCCCTCTGCAACGGCTTCAGGGTCCTATCAATCATCCTTTGATCCATTTGAGTTGTCCAGCGATGATGAGGAATACTTAACGCCTAACAATGTGGCTGAGACGACACCCGGACGAAGTGATCGCGCAGCCCGCTTATTGACTGCCGCCAGGCTCCATTTGAATTCGCCGCCTGAAGCACCAAAGAACTGGGGACAAATCAATCCAAATCTCAATGATTACCACTCGGACCCAATGGAGATTAGCAGTACATTTTGGATACCGGACATAACCAACTGGTGGCGACAACAGCAGGAAACGCACTCAAAGTATGCTGATCTCGCCAATGTGGCGCGCGACATATTCTCTATCATACCACATGGTACTGGAGTGGAGGCCAGTTTTTCCCTTGGCTGAGATGTTATCGGCTGGAGGCAGTCAAAAACCACAGGCGAGAACCTTCGCGAAGAAGTCGTCATAAGGCAGTTTGCTCGAGCCAATAAGGGGACTTTGGCAGGCACTGACCCAGAATTGGATGCCAAGAACATAGAAAACGACTCGGAAATGAAGACAGAGGCTGAGGAAAGGAAATTGCAAAGAATGGCCAAGGTTCACGACTTTTTGGCGATGTGGCAGGGCAGCCAAAACCTACGAGCTACCCAGAAGGAATCTCGCGCTCGAAACAAGCAGATGATCGCTGTGGGATACATTTCGGACACGGAAGCGATCGTCAAAGCATCCTGGCCACTCTTCAACATGATGGTGCCGCTGCATTTGAATCGTCAGAAAGATCACTTTTGCCGCCAGCTTTGTCTGCAAAGGACCTCCCTGGAGGAAGAACTCAAATCCCAAATGTCCGCCAAATCCGGAGAATCAACCGTCATCCAGTCGAAAGCAACGATGATAGTGCACCTGAAAGCATTTCGGATACCGATGATTGGCTTCACTGGAATGGGGACTTGGATAATCCAAATGACAGTGAGGAGGATTGTGCAGCGGATGATGAATCTGATATAGAGCACAACAATGGCATCGAGCATCCGGAATGCCCAGAGCAGCAGGATGTGAGCGCCGCGCCAAATGTGCCCAGATTGGTTCGGCCGACCCTGAAGTCAAAGAGACTAGCTGAACAGGTGTTGGTGACGGTCAATGCAGTTGAAACGCGGAGAAATAAAGGAGGAAACAAAAGGTAGGACAGGATGCGTCAATGGTTCACCAGCTTTATGTAGCTTGACCGAGAGTTTCAGTTAGAGATGTATTATGGGCGAATGGTAAGAAGTAGCTTGTGAATATCCGTTCATAAACAGATGCATAGCAGGCGCAATGAATCTTTTGGCAAGAATCTTTTGGCATGATACATCATTTTTAGTCGTGTGAGAATGAACAGTGCAACATGATGACGCCGCTCGGCTTTGCCACAGGGCCGAGTCTTAATCAAGCAGAAGGACAATCGATAAAGTCAAATCAGAATGAATACAATTATCGAAGGCAGCAGATGTTGAATGGACAATACATTAAAATGAGCGTCAACGGAGGGTCAACAATTTGTGGTCTTGTAAGTATGGTAATTCACCAGTGACTAGGTCATTGTTATGCATAACGGACGTATTGGCCGCTTTTATTGGCAACAGGGATAGCAACACGGTCACCACCCCATTCTTAGCATGAGCGTCAACTGAGCGTCAACGATTTGTGGTCTTGTAAGTACGGTAATTCACCAGTGACTTGATCGTTGTTATGCATAACGGACGTATTGGCTGCATTTATTGGCAAAAAGGATAACAACACGGTCACTGCCCCATTCTTATCATGAGCGTCAACGGAGCGTCAACGATTTGTGGTCTTGTAAGTACGGTCATTCACCAGTGACTTGGTTGTTGTTATGCATATTGGACGTATTGGCTGCTTTTATTGGCAAACAGGATAGCAACACGGTCACCGCCCCATTCTTAGCATGAGCGTCAACGGAGCGTCAATGATTTGTGGTCTTGTAAGTACGGTAATTCACCAGTGACTTGGTCATTGGTACGCATAACGGACGTATTGGCCGCTGTTATTAGCAAAAAGGATAGCAACACGGTCACCCCCCCATTCTTAGCATGTGCTTCAACGGAACGTCAATGATTTGTGGTCTTGTAAGTACGGTAATTCACTAGTGACTTGGTCGTTGTTATGCATAACGGACATATTGGCCGCTTTTTTTGGCAAAAAGGATAGCAACATGGTCACCGCCCCATTCTTAGCATGAGCGTCAACGGACCGTCAACGGTTTTTAGCTTTGCATCTTGAGTACGTTATGTTCCGATTGGTTGCGGACATCCATCTATGAGATATTGGCAGCCTCTACTGGCAAAGACAACAGCGACATGCTCCCTGCAGCATCCTGAAAATGAGGGTCAACGGAGCGTCAACAGTTTTAGGACTTGCATATTTCGTAATCAAGGCGTCACGCGGATCTTCGTGTGCCTGACAGTATGATTGACCACCTTGCTAAGCAAAAATACCATATATCGAAGGTGAAACACAGATACCAAATTAATCGACATTGCAAACTGCTCAACAAGCAAAAGCACGTTGTCGGTTGCTGTAAATGCGATTTCGATAAGATACTATTAACACACTGCAAATTCAAGAGCCTTATATGAATCTATAGATGGACCCGCTGGGCGACCCGCTGACAACCCGCCCTATTCAAACGGGTTGGGAGTTTACCATGGAACCGTACCCGAGTTGGCAGTTCGGGTTTATTGACCACCCGGACCGCCAATTTGGCAACGGTTCGGTTTGGACCCGGACCCGGACCCGAAATGATGGTCTGGAACCGTTGCTAACACTACATAGGATGAGCATTCAGCAGCCTGACTGCCTCATCAAGACACTAGTGTTCAAATTCGTTGTTGATTGTACTGAGAACCGTATTGAATACTGAGCTTGTATTTGCTGGATCGAGGACCTCCTCACCATCCTCCGCTTGCTCCTGAACCTTCCTTGCCCCTTAGTCTGTGTTCGTGTCGTCCTCAATCATCTCTCTCAGTTCTTCGGATGTAAGCGGGGCAGATGGGCTCATATTGAAGCGCTCCTGAAACTCATCAGGATGTTAGGTATTTCACAGACGAGCAACCATTCAAACAAATATGTACGGATGCAATACAATCAATTCTATCCTTTCATTCAGAACTTACATTAATACAAGTATCATTCTCTTGCCCACCATCCTCCTCTCCCTGCTCTCTTCCACCCTCTTCAGAACCTTCCAATGTCTATGTATAATGATTAGCAGTTGTGCCCATCTAGCCTTGACACGGCTAGCAGGCATTCCCTTCGCTGGTCTAGTTATGTGCTCGGCAATCTCCTGTCCTGTAGGTCGCTTCATTTCGACCAAAACTATTTTCGCATCATGTCCAAGTTTCAACTTGAAAACATTTGAAAGGTAACAGTTGTATGAAATCTGGCCATATATGTGGTCCGCTATCATTTGCTCATTTGTATATAATCCCATATACTCTGTATCCAATTTGGCCTCCTCCAACATGCACTTGAACTTCGATGTTTGAATGAATGGCTCTGTCAGGCGTCCGTTTTTGTTGATGAAATAAATCTGCTCCCCCCAGTGTCCCACATCGGTATACTTGGCTTGCAGTTGGTTTGCTGATAGAACGATATCGTTGCCATTCAACACCCAGCAAATTACAACCATGAACATGGTATCTGCCAACTCTGGGAGGTAACTTCTCACCTATTTGCTCGCGCAGTCTCCCAAATCCGTCTCTGGTCACTTGATCCCTTGCCTTGCTTATTTCCTCGACTCCCGAATTTCGCTTACACATTTCATCAATATCATCTCCACCCATTGCCGACGAATCCATTCAGCATTATCGAAATTATCCATTGACAGCCATCTCTCAAATGTCTCCAAAAAATCTGCAACCGCCGTCTCCCAGTGCAGGGGTCCACCTCTTAGCACTTTCAATCGGTTCTGGCCCCGGATAATGGACCGATGCTTTTTCTCGAGGAACCCAGCCACACATACTTTCTTCCACTCATTGAACGCACTATAGTTGGACTGCCCCATCCTTTTGGCAAATTGCTTGAAGAAGAATTCGGTTTGCTCCAGGCTGACTGCCGGTTTACACTCTGCACCGCCCGAAGTCCAATGATCGTCGCTCTTATCAACTGCATAATAGTCATCAGAAGAAATCTCCGGCATTGGGGGCAAGTCCGCAGTCCTTGCGACATCTGTGTTCCACGGTTCCGCAGGCGGCACGAATTGTTTCATTGGGAGGCGAATGGGAGGTCTCCCAGGTGTGCTGGAAGCAGCTCCAGGTGGAGGAGTAGAGCCGGATGATGTTGGCTGATTGACTGCATTGTTTCCCGGCGGTCCTGGAGGCACTCTTAGTGCACCTGGAGATGACGGCCCTTGTCCTGGGAACTGCTGCTGGGGAAACATTCGAGACTCGCCATAACCACCTTGGTGGTGGTCATATCCTTGCCACGGTGGCCCATAACCTGGATATTGTTGGCTTACGCTGGTGGTTGGTTGGGAACTACGTGTCAAGTTGAATGTAGAATGGTGATGAAACTGCGGAGCGCCTGAGAATGGCTGCTGTGTAGGAGGGTAATCATACCCATGCGGCGGTTGATATTGAGTGGCGTGTTTCGTAGATCGACTGTCTGTACCAGTGGTAGTTCTTGAACCATTATCCGAGGATCCTGAATCGTCGACATGGCGCCATTGCGAGCCAAATTGGCCACCCAATGGGGCCATATTTGGTGTCTTCGGTAGAAATCCCTTTGTCGACATGTTTTGTGAACATAGATGGTGGTGAACTACTATTGATCTATGATGTGATGTGGAATAAATCGGAGTATGGTTGTGTATGTTGCAGGTAGCAGTGACCTTCGGCGGAATGATGGGCTTCTTATATCCCATTCTTTTGTCACGAAGTGTGGTGTTTCACCACACCTGTGATCCATGAAACCAACCCGGGCCTTGAGAAAAAGAAACCTTAATCACCAACATCCCTCCTTTCTTTGTTATATGCACGGATTCATATACTAGGATATTGGATAGATGCTCACTTTCATGTGCTCCCATGACTTTAACGTTCCTAGAAGGGATATGATATGATATCTCCAGAACCCAACAAGAACTATATCCAGTATGAAGGTTAGCACGACTAGGGATATTACCCATAAGTTGTGCATGTAGGACCTTGCAACCTCATTCAATAGAAGGCCTGTGAGTTGAGCAGCAACAGTGATGCTTCCTATTGAGTTCCTTGTCGAAACATGATGTTCTCTACAGGATCCACACTCCGGTCAAGGATCGTTACTGAAGCAACCATCCTATCAGTTCTCGATGATCATTGCGCAGGCATACAGCCTGCTAGGATAATCACCTATTCATTGAATTGAGATGATCTACCTTCATTATCAGCTGCTCGGAGGCTTGAGCGCAGGTCCAATTCACAATGCCTCAATGACAATGTTTAAGGCCTATGGTGGTGAATGCAGTGATGACAAAAGAAACCGTCTCTTCTCTTCTAATGATGTTCAGCAGTCAATGTGCACCATTATTGTGCGGGATATGATATATATATCCTGGTTTATAAAGAAAACTGATTGTAAGGTGATTATATTTAACCCCTCCCCCGCATTTGGCGGGGTGCAATGCAGCTGTGAATGTCATACACTAACCCAATATCCCTGAGGCTCAAAATTACCCCCTGAAGAAACTTCGTCGAGATGCATCTGAAGACGTGTGCACTGACCATTTCTCGAATATGGTCGACACTCGCCGGAAACCTGTTATGTGCTTTATCAGCACATAGTAATTATTCGCTGAGAATGGACTCGAGGTTCACTGTCAACAATATCACCCAATAATGATTAATAAAGGGCTATTACCGGATGGGATTTTACCACCTGCAGGATGGGATCAACCCGAGCCATCAAGGTTCGACTTCAGTCGGTGCACCTGAATGGCCATCGATGAGCTAGTCAACCAATAATCTACCCATAGACAATGTACCTGATGCGCCACCACCTGAAGATACTCCCGACGAAGAAACAATAGACCCCCAGAAGCCTGATCTGACATGCACCCCTGATCCAACAAGGACGAGGGCTCATAGGCGGGTAGTTGGAGTGAAAAATGTGGGGAGGAAAGCATATGGCAAAGCAACTGGATTGTACAACAAGCATCGCAAGTACTTAGAACAATGGAATCCATGGCATCCATCTCAGTCAGCACATGACTTTCGACAGGCGAAATCATTTTGCCAGCAAACGAAACCGTGGACCGATCAGCATCTCCGGCATGGACTGGACAACTTCAAAATCGAATCATTTCAATTTGCAGATGCTCTGCAAAAGCTCCTCTAAGAACTCAATTTTGGGCTCGGCAATGATAGTTGGATTCAAGATCATTCACTTATCTTTGGAACATTATACTACAGGGATATTTTCAAATGTATCCAGATCGTTTTGGCACATCTCCCATGCCTGGTGCACCTGGATTTTGAACCAGTGCGCCTGGCAGACTCAGAAAGTAGCCGATTATCCAATGAGATGAACACCGGCGACTGGTGCTGGGATACGCAATATCAGCTTCCTGCCGGAGCGACGATTTTGCCAGTCATTTGTGCATCTGAAAAGACTCACCTGACCAAGTTCTCAGGCCATCAGCATGCCTGGCCGCTGTATCTCACGATTGGTAATATTTGAAGAGATATCCGCCATACACCGAAAAAAGCGCGCCTGGATTCTCATTGGGCTCATTCCATGTCCCCAGAAAGGTGCCAAAAATACGGACGATGGATGGGATTCTGCGGTTGGAACAGTGCTGTCCCCACTCTGGAATCTTGACATAACTGGTCGCAGCTTGAAATGGAATTCTCCTGATGGATTCCAGAGGCAATGTTTTCCTCTTTTGGCGGCCTGGGTCGGGGACTATCCAGAACAAGTCATTATTGCTCAAGTCTTATATGGCTCATGCCCGATGTGTGAAATTCCTGAAGGTACGCCGATGGGGCATTCAACATGTCGAGCACTTGATAACTCATGAGAACAGCATGTTCACTCAGAGCTTCTGGACGAAACTAGTATTGATGTTCTGCACACTCTTCATGTTCATCCAATCCACAACCAGTTCTGGCAATTCCCTCTCTGCAATGTCTATCGCCTTTGGCAGCCTGATGAATTGCATCAGCTGCTCTTGGGTTTAGTTAAAGACTTATTGCACTGGCTGCTCAAATACCTGAAAGCTAGAAATGTAAAGGATCAATTTGACAATGGATTCACATCAGTACCACAATATCCAGGCCTCCAGCGCTTCTCTAAACCATTCGATTCGATGGAAAGCAGCTCCTGGCAGGGCAAAGAGATCCGGGGCATGATCAGAACACTGTCAGTGAATTGCGCTCCAATACTTGACTACTCCAAGGATGACAGGAAAACTGCGGTGGAAACAGCCTCTGATGAAATGGTAATGGGAGCAGTGCGGGTATTCTGTGAATTCTCTCTACTTGTCGGCCAACAAAATCACTCTGACCTATCCCTCACAGCACTAGACAATCCACTGAAGTGATTTTACAAGAAAAAGGGTGCCTTTCGAGAACAGACAATGTTGAAGTCTGCGAAGGCCAATGTGGATGAACAGTTGTCAACGGAATCCCATTAGTTACGAGAACAACAGATTCATACACTCTGTGCTGCAATGGATGTTCAGGTGTATGGGGCTGAAAAGGTTACAACATCAAAACTAATGCAATTTCAGGTGCACCTGAATCGAGCCCGACAAGCGGCAACAAAATGCTCTGCGGCTGATCGGCAGAGGGCAATCGAGCGATTGGAGCGCGAAATCCATCAGATGACACCTATCAAAGGCAAGGTTTTCGATAAATTAATCCAACATCACGAGCGACAACTATTAGAAGAAGTCGGTACTAAGGCAACTGGTCTCAGAAGCATATTTGCCATACAACTTACTCCAATGAAGACTGCTGCTGAAGAAGTAGTATATGGGGTGGCAAATATGACCGCCGACAAGCATGTGGAATTTCAGGTCCATCTATCCGATGCTGAGACTGAAGCCACTACCTTGAGTCTCGCTGATATTGACCACATTGTGAGTCAGCTGGAGAGAGAGATTTATGGCATCACATCCAATGAGCAGATGCGGTTCAAGCAGGAATTGTCCATCCACTTGATTCAGTCTGAACCTTGGTGGCAGGGAATCAGCATTCAGGAGCTCCGGAAACCATTGAATAGTGTGTAATCCATTTTGGATATCAAGTGATGCACCTGGTGAGCCATATATCAGAGTCAATTCAGCGAATGGGTTCTGGCGACAATTTCACCACCGATATTTCTGAACGGCTACATTTCAGCAATGTGAAAGAGGCATATCGATCTACCAACAAAATGAATTACATTCGACAGATGCTCAAGCACAATGACCGGTCTACTGCTCTTGACTATATGGAAGAGACACTCTCATATCTTGCCTTGCAAGGCTGGTACAAGATTGACTCGGCACAAGTTTTCAACCTACTATCTGCTGGCAATAAACGGCGAAATACTCGCAGAGCCCATCTTTTACGCCTCCAGCATTGTCAGAATGAGCCATTTTGCCGCCCTGTGTCACCACAGGTACATCATTTGAGAGAAACTCATGTCTGCGGAGTGTGCCGAAGTATCAAATTAACCTCACTCAGAGATGCATCAGAAGATTTTGGAATTCCCAACTTTGGACCGCTATTCCGTTCACAAATTGAAGAGGATTGGGGTCACGAAGTTCGTGGACTGGTGCTTGGATATGATCAGAATGTACTCCTTGATAGTATATCTATTAATGTTCAGAAAGGACTGTCATACTACTGTCAACCATTTCACTGCCCTACATCTGTTGAGCGCCTGGGTCTTGATTGCAAGGTAGAATATCCCGATGCCAACCAAGGGGTCATGCCTGAATCTCATCACATCTGGGTCCAATATACAGACAGTGACCTCGACAACATCTTCCAATGTCGAGTTCCTTCTTTCCCCGTATTATACTTTAGCTGGACTCAGCCGAATCAGATCCTCCAATTTCAGGAGCACCTGCCCGCCGGAAAAACCATATCCACCTTGTCAACACAGTGCAAGAAGTCTCAACAATGGATATTACGTCCTCAAGTTCAAGAATATGCAGTGGTGATTCCAACAAATTACAAAGATCCGCATGGTTGGGCTGATTGTGTTGACCAGTTGATCTGGGTGGTTGAACAGACCGATATGATGCATATTGAACCTGTCGGAGCAATTGTTGGACTGGCATATTTGGTGTGTGAGAATGCTGCATCAGATAGGATTGATAGCGTATGGCTTGTAAATAATCATGTCAATTTAGATACCTACTTAACTTTATATTAAGTTACAGTGCCTGAATCAAGGTGTGCAGGAGGAAGATAGTTAGTTAATTGAATTGTACTATTTGATATAAACATTATAATAATCACTTCTGGAGAGAACGGCTCCAGGTTCGAGATGCCCTGGAATAGTCGTGGAGACAAGGCCAATACTCCCAATAGCTCCGAAATTTGCACATTCTAATAGTTTTGTAGCATTTCGAAGACAACCATACAATCTTCAGGATATTCTTGTATTGTGTTCCACCACTTCCAGAACATTGAGGAGCACCGGTGAAGTAGTCTCGGAGCACCTGAGAGCTCATCGCTTTGCACTCAGCGTATCTGGGAGGATCTGGGAGCATCTGGAAGGATCAGTGTGGCTGTTTAGAGTTGCTGAGTTGTTCAGTTGTGACTTCCAAACCATTTCACATTTTGCTGATGTATTCATGCAGTTCACAATGTTATGTCCATTCTCGCCACACCCATAGCACACAATCCCTGTCCTGTGGCTGGTCTGACCAGGTTGCCGATCGCGGCCCTTTTTCGTCACAAATCAGGCTGAGTTGGGATCAATACCACCATCTCGGAGGAGGGTGACCTCGAATGATTGCACATGTGTGATGATATTTGCTGTAGTGTCTGCTTTCCCACTGAGCTCCAAGGAGGTCTTGGACATCTTCCATTCATCTGATTTTGGGAGGTTCGATACGATATAGAATTTTCGCACATTGTCATCAATGGTATATCACAAATCGCCAGATCTCCGATGAGGGCATCTTGAGCTGATATCCACTCTGCGACTGATGAGTAAGATTCAAGGTTGCGCAATACCAGCTTCTTTAGCTTGTGATGGCCATCGAGCTTGACCATGTTCGCAAAATCTGCCTTGATTTTTTCCCTGAGCTCTTGCAGTTTCTTGTATTCTCGGTATCGCACTTGCATAGTTGGTTTCATCATGTCAGTGATCTGTCCAGATGCTTTGTCGTTGTTCATCAGCCACCGCTCCCTGTCTCTGAGAAAGCTATCGAAGCTTGATAGGTATGCCGGTTCAGTTGATTCGGGTTCGATGTTATAGTCACAGTCTCGGGGGTCATGAGGCAGTTTGGGAGTAGTTGGGGTCTCGCCAGATGTCGATGGTATAATCGGAGAACTTGGAACACGCATCCCACCAGTGACAAACTTCCAAAGCCCCTGCCGGAATAGGACGGTTTCTGCTTTGATGGCCCACTGACGACAATTCCGCTGATTGAGTTTGCTAGCCGCGGCAGTCATCATGGTGGGTAGTCGTCGCACAGTCGATTTGTGGAGGTCCTTACAGAGTTTACCAAAGATGAATTGTCGTCATCAAGTGGAGAGAAGGTCGTCACACAGTCGACCAATGGGGGGTTGTCGTCACTAAATAGACAAGAGATTGTCACGCAGTCGAGCGAACGGGGTGTTGTCACCAAGTTGACAAGCGGTCGTCACACAGTCGACGGAAGGGGTTGCCGTTACCAAGTCAGGGGGAAGGGGATGTCATCACCAAGTTGACAAGTGGTCGTCACACAGTCAACCGAAGGAGTGGGGATACCAAGTCCACCCAAGGTGCGGGGACACCAAGTCCACCCAAGGAGTGGCGACACCAAGTCAACCCAAGGAGCGGGGACACCAAGTCAACCCAGGGAGCGGGGACACCAAGTCAACCCAGGGAGCGGGGACACCAAGTCAACCCAGGAAGCGGGGACACCAAGTCAACCCAGGGAGCGGGGACACCAAGTCAACCCAAGGAGTGGGGACACCAAGTCAACCCAGGGAGTGGGGACACCAAGTCAACCCAGGGAGCGGGGACACCAAGTCAACCCAGGGAGCGGGGACACCAAGTCAACCCAGGTAGCGGGGACACCAAGTCAACCCAGGGAGCGGGGACACCAAGTCAACCCAAGGAGTGGGGACACCAAGTCAACCCAGGGAGTGGGGACACCAAGTCAACCCAGGGAGCGGGGACACAAAGTCAACCCAAGGTGCGCGGACACCATGTCAACCCAAGAGTGGAAGGGGACACCAAGTCAACCCACGAAGAAAGGGAGACACCAAGTCAACTCCTGGAGAATGGGAGGGGACACAAAGTCAACCCACGGAAAAATCGCAGGGCGTATCAACTGATTAATTGAAAGTGGTCGATTAGGAGGGAAACGCCGGGCTCATAACCTGTTCAAAGCAAAAGAGAAAGGATGAAGAAGCTCAATTGTCTGTCGATCCAAAGAGAGGGAAAACCACGGACTTATATATGAAAGAGAGAGAAGGAAAACCCAATGCCGACCTCCAAAGCCGGAGCCCAATGCCGAGTAGCAGTGCCGGGCCCTTCTCCCCGCCATGGGGGCAGGCGAGACTGGTGGGGGCCGTAAGCCACCGGCCTCATGCCCGAGCCCGCCAGCACCAAACACGAGAGAAGTCACCGGGCCAAATCCGTAGTGAACATACCAATGAGAACCATCTAGACATAGCAACTCAAGACTGGTTACTGTTGAAAATGCTTCTCAATATCCAATTCCAGTAGAGAGCCAAGAAGAAGACCAGAGAGAAATCAATTGCAACAGAATTGAAACTAATGGCGGAAAGATTGGAATGCTGGGTTGTCTATCATGCCAAATGTGCCAAATGAAGCACAACAGGCCTGATGCAAATCATGCATAAGCACATTATCCCATACATTATGGAGTAGTTGCAGAAGAGCTGAACTGATGTCTGCAAACCTTGTACCTGATTACCAACTCATATAGCCACCAATTCCCTTGCAGTCAGCCTGATTCAATCAATTATGCAATCTGTATTCTAATCACCTAGAGTTATCACCAGAACCTGGTAAAAAGACAAATGGAGATGATAGACCTCGTGCAATGATTTCATGATGGGACTGCAGAATCTGACTACTATCAATTGGCTGTCAACATCTGTATACAGGAGGTGGCTAGGCTGCATGGCAAGAAGAATCAACTTTATATAGTGGTGATCAAGTACATACAGAAATGATACAAGATCTACAAGAATTAAACAAAGCTGATGCAAATCATTTGAATACTGATTCAATACATGCTGCCTGGAATCTCCAGAAACATGTGGAAATTCTGTACTATATTGGCTGGGTACATTTCAGCCACTCTATCAAGCACAACATTTGACAGATAAGTCTTCCCAGGGGCAGATTTGATGGTATGGATGACGTTGTTGATAAAGCTGCAGCCTCAGAGGGTACACATCCCAAAAATAAACTACCACTGCAGGGTTAGCTCCAGAACATGACTCTGCATCTGTCTTTTGAGGGTAACACATGACGCCACTGAGACTGGGTCTCTGAGCTGCACATTTGTCATGGCAATACTTACAGCCAAATGGGATTGAACAAACCCGGCAATACTGACTACAATGAATAATGATCCAACTCATTGCCCACTCTGTGGGTTGTGACAGAAGTCTTTATTATTCCATATTCAACTGGCAAATGCCTACATTGCAGTTTGCTAATTCATAAGGTATGTTACTGCATCAAATATTCCCCAGATGGTAACCTACCACAGCAGAACCAGCAGCTTGCACTGGGTGGTAATGGAATACAATATGTCAAATGATAGAAGCTATTGAACAACCAGCAAACAACAATCTCGAAAGGTTTTGCTGTCATTTGGCATGATGCAATGGAAGTAATGTAAAGGATTCCGATTTTTACAGGGTAACAATTGAGCAATTGATAGTGATACTGGATACTGTACCACTCTATTGGATCACTTTGTAGTCCAGGGTGGTAATCTCCCATGTTAATGCAGCATTTATACCATGCTTTCCAACTGTACAAGTCTGATATTTATCACAAGGTAAAAATACAAGTTAGACATGGACAAATGGAATACATCAGAGCACATAGTGATTGGGATTTAATGAATATCATTATGGTACCAAGACAGTGAGATCACCTCAGCTTAACAGATGACCCACGATACATTGTAAGTCTGGACTTTGATCGCCAGATGATGGCTCCCACCAGCATAAGTATAAAATGGCAAGTAGTGGAAAGCCAATGTTGGCCTTAACACTGGTTTACGAATCGGAGGTACTAGTTGTACCAATGTACACTTACAACATGATTCGGGAATTGCGTGGGTGATGATTCAGGTACACTGATCTCGAGTGGCATCATTATTGAGTTTTGGCTGTTCAAATCGGAGTGGGAGCTCAAGTGGAAGCAGTGACTGGGCAGACAGTCAGGACAATCATGCAAATATACCAACATTGATGGCACGGGAGGAAACGTGATCTGACTAAGGTTGCGGTATTTTCAATATTGAAACACTTCCGGCTGCCACATTCAACAAGCTGATAGCCAGGTGGAAGATCATTGGAAGATTATTCCTATGAGAGGGAAATTGAACATAGCTGCTGGGAGAGTCAGTTGAGGGCATCACTGATGGTAAGTGCAATTGACCCCAGGTCCTGTCCGGGCAAGTAGGGAGCAAGGGCAGTAGTTGAGGCTGACAAGTGTACCAATGATATGGACTATAAATAAATACTCCTAGCCCGCTGAGTTATACAGGATGACATAGTCTGCAGGGTGTAGCTTGTCTCTGGGCAAACTGTACCTAATCAGGACAGCTGAATATTTCTCTACCACTCTTCACCTATTGTGAACTGAGAAGAAGCATTTGCAGATTTTACATGCAAAATACCCAAGATGGTTCCCACAGAGAACAGAGGACTATTCCCAACCATATACAGTGATTGACAGAATGTTTCCTGCAGTAATGCGACAGAGACTATTCAACTGCATCACTCAACTGGCCATGCATTGGTTTGGAGTATGGCTACTATCTGCCATATGGGCAAATTTACCATGTATTGGAGTTATAGTTGAAAATGTTAAAGGCCTATATGGAGCAGAACATAGCCGATGGGTATATTCAACAGTTACCATTGTTGGTGGCAGAGCCAAATCTCTTGGAAAAACAGAACGATGAAACAAAAACACTTTGCGACAACTATCACGGGTTTCACCACAAACCGGTGAATGAGCAGTATCCCCATCCAACAATCACATCAATCCTTGACAGTGTATGCCTCGCCTGGGTAGTTACAAAGCTGAACCTCGGCATTGCATACAACGTGATCCACATCGACAATGTTCACCATTATAAGATGACTTTTCAAATGTGTTACAGCCATTTTGAATACTGGATGATGGGATTCTCTCTACTCAACTTCCTGGCTACATGTTAGCCACACAATGATTCATTCTCAATGGCTGTGCATTGATTAGTTTGCAGAATGCTACCACAACAACAGGCTCATCTATTTGGACGATGAGAAGGAGTATACAGAGGTTGTACACCATATCAGTTAGTAACTCAAAAAGGTTGGCAAATATTTGAATGTTGGGAAGTGTTACTTCGAATTCTGGAAAGCTGATTTCCCTAGTGTTGTTATCACTCTCAACACAGTTGGCATGGAATCAGACTTCATCTTTATAATCCCGGAGTGGCCAATACCAATGTGGGTTAGGGACGGTCAGGCGCGTGGAAAATTCACAAATTTTCACCCAACATCAATCCAGAACTATGCCAGAGCGACTCTTCCACTGATGAAATTACTAAACAAATCATAGGTAAGCTCATGTGGCATGGAAGGGAATGTCCAGCCACATGGGAATGAATCAAACAAGTCAATTTGGCTACCCAGAAGCCAATTAACAGTTACCAGGGTAAGGATCCTGCAGGATATAAATCTTGCCAAGCCAATCGAGCTCACGATAGATGGGGTGGATTCTCTACTGCAGGTAGTCTCAATCGGTACAATGATTTAGCGATTTTCTGGCTAGTCAATTTCTTCCGATGGAAGTGATCTCCAGCAAGATTGTATATTGGAACATATCATCAGAAGCTATTAGGCATTATGGAACCATCTCACAGTCAAGGCAAAATCTTCCAAATACCAACCACAATGTCTTAGTTCAGTCCAATCACAAGAATCTTGAATGCTTCTTGTCATCCAATGTCCCCACCAAGATATAAGGTAGATGGCTGGAAACTGTTTTGGCTAACAACTTGATATTTAAGAACCTTATCAGCAGTAGAAACCAAGCTGATAGCCATTGCAGACAGTCCAACTACATGAACACCTTTGATATGCCTGTAGCATGACAACTGGCCACCTTGTCTGTTGATCTATATGATTATCTCATGCCAGCAATTATCACAGTTCAACCTACTGACACTTTGGCTGCCAACATCGTTGCAAAGCAAAGTGGCAGACCGATTGCAATAGATAACAGCCAATGGATAGTCATGGCATGAGCCTTGACTCACTAGGGGATGATAAAGGTATCTGTGGTCAACTCCCTATGCGATAATATATTACAGGTATTTTACAATCATCCTGAGTCTAGCTACTTTAGAGCTCTTAAAACTGCAAAGTTGATATATAGAAATTTCTACTATCCTGTCATGAGCTTGTATGTACAAAAGTGTGTCAGTAGTAGCAATGCAATGCACCAGTTCAATGCACCTCAGCATGCCAGGTACAGGATCAACATGTCTTTGGAGTTAAAATCAAAGTCATGGAAAGGCATTATAAGGAATGTCATTACCAGCTTGCCAGAATTTGGACCATCTGGTTACACGAGGATGCTGGTTATCATTAACCATCTGACTCAGATGGAAATCTACTTACTGTGCTGGCAGGGTACTGACCTGCCCAAATTGGTCCAACTCTTCTTGGAGCATGTTGTATGCAAATACCGTGTCTGAGACAACATACCTACAGACCTTGGCACCCAGTATATAAGCCAATGCCACACCCAGATATGTGCTAACTTGTATACTGACCATTGGCGATCAAGGACAGTCCATCCACAGACAGACTGGCAGACCGATGTCAAAATCACACATAGAACCAGTATCTATGGGCCATGAGCAACTATGAGTAGGACTATTGTTTTGTGTCTTTACCACATGCTGAATTCACTTACAAGATAATAAACCTTGGAAGAAGGTTGCTTAGAGTTGAGGATCGGATCAACTCCCCTTTGATGAAAGTCGTTCATGATTGCGATCTGTGGTTCTCAAAGTGGCATGCTGATGGTAGGAGATCTGTTGTTGTTGTTGTTTATTCACACTGGACTTACTCTAGCAAGAGTAAAACAGGCCCTTATCCTGCCCCACCTCCGGGCAAGATCGTTAGATGGTGGAGCTCCCCCCTACCACCCTTCATCTCCGCTGACAAAAGAAAAAGAATAGTAAAAGTGCAATGTGATGTAATGTGAAAGACTGGCAGCACTGTCCTCAATGCCTCACCCTGGAGGGAACTTCCTGATGTCCATGGCAACCAGGAGGTTCATCGCCGATTTAGATTTACTTCGTCAGGCCCAGGCCCGGACGTTATTTCATAGATTCTTGTTGGCAGTGCCGTTTCGCATGGGATTGCGACAGGCTTGTTACTGTTAGCTTTGCACTTCGGTCTGTGGCCAAAGTGTTTACCCCAAATGTTGACCTCCCACTAGGGATTGGCTATTGATCTTCCTTCGGAGATCCGTCTGGCTCCAATCAACAGTGAAGTGTGTGCCTTCTGCATTGTCTTGCTCCCATAGGCCTCTTGTGATATGTTTGAAGGGCAGTCTGCGTCTTCATCAGTGGGGATGCAGGAGTGCCCAGGGACCCATTGGATCTTCATTGCGATATCATGGGTGAGGAGGCCTGCCTCATTTGATACGTCTGGCTTGCTACTGGCTGTCCAGGGCCCAACTCCGGATCTGCTGTCCATCGAATGGCAGCTTTTGAATTACGAAAAACTGCCATCATGTTTACTCCATTTCTTTGTATTGGTTCTCGCTTTCTAATAGTCATATGAAGCGTGAGTCCAATCGCCGACAGCTCGGCATCAATGAGCTCCCCATCCACTGTACTCAGATAGCTGCAGTGGGACCTCTGCATATTTCCGTGTTTGCGCACTGCTGCAGCTCCCGCTCGGCCAGCGGCTCAGTATGGTCTATCTGTCCACCACATCAAGACCGCTCCTCCAAGTTTCGGTTCTTGCTCTCTTGGCCAGCACTGTGTGGCATGTTTGGCTGTGGCATCGTTATCCGGTAAAATGGACCCGACCACTCAGTCGGCACCTGGTACTGGCAAGGTCATGCGTTGGGTTGTCTGGACACACTCATGCGCATTGTTGAAGACTCCAGATATCGGTGCACCGCAAGAGGGGTTTTGGTGTGGCTCATATCCCTTCTTAATCGATTAGTTTGCCAGTCTAGCTGTGAATCATTGTTGTCTGGAGTCTATGACTCCAGGCATCAGTGTAAGCCCTGCCTCTCTCATCAGTGCCCCTCGTGGTGTCATGAGCAGCGCGCACCCAGATTGGATCTGGCTTGTCAATGTGGAAGGAGTTGAAGATTATCTCGCTTGCCTGAATCTTCAGTATCGCACCTGAGCTTGCTCCCATGGAATGCAACCGCTTGGAAGCAAGATATTTGGACGGCTCTCACCATCTCTGGGATGACCCCGTTCGCCTTTGTAAGAGTTCCTAGTCTAGCTTCAGCTGCCCTGATGATATTCATGCATTGGTTGTGGTGCTCCTTGAACGTCAGATACACGTCCATCAAGACACCCAGCCAGCGTGTTGCTTCTTTGTTGAATCGTGTAGAGCTGGCTCTGACTGTTACCATTCCTGTCAGGTTCGGCCAGATGCACTTCTTGTGGCCCCATCTGCTTGTGAACACTGCCACCTCCGTCTTTGCTGTATCAGACTGCAGCCCTCTCGGATTCTCCCAGTCAATGAATTTTGCCCTGCATTTCCCAAGTTTTATGAGGACCTGATCGAGGTACGGTCTAGTTACCACCCAGCCGAGGTTATCCACAAACGAGAGTTCTGCAGCTGAGATGTACTCCTCAACTCACTGAATCAGTTCTGAGGTTCAAATTGCACAGAGGATCGGTGATGGAGGTGAGCCCTGTGGGACTGCTGCTTCCACAGGGAGTCTTGTCATGGCTTTGCCGGTGAGTATAATTTGTACCATCGTTTCGGAGAGAGAAATTCCGATGATAGTATGGGTTCTCAATCAATATGTTTGTCCGTCATTGTGTTGACCAGCCATTCTTATCCAATGCGTGGGAATGCTGCCTTGATATCTCTAAGAAGCATACCAGTAATGACGCCATTCATCCATATGGCATGCGCCCTGTCCAATGTGATGGCTGCTGCATAGATGGCAACATTCCCCAGTCTGTTGCCGAACTGTCATCACTCAGTACTACCCTCCATTCAAACTCTTGTAATAGTAGTTCCGCAATTATCTTCGCTGTAATCTTCCCCATGCAGCTCAGTAGTGTGATTATGCTGTGTGCTGATAGCTTCTCATAGTCGTCCTTGCTGGGTTCGTGAATCATGACTCCACTGGCTTGCTTCCAGACTGCAAGTTACTGTCCTGGGCGAATTTTCACTTTTGCCAGGCCTATGATCATCACTTTCTCCCATTTCCAGAGCAGATGAATGGCTGCAAAAGACAGTTTGTCTGGGTCTGGTGCCTTCTTGACTGATTGGGAGTATAGAGCCTGCTCAACTGCTTTTTCAGTAGTTCTTTGCTGCACACTACTGGGTGGAGGCAGCTCGTAATACTGGTCATTATCAGTTAGGGGGAAGAACTGCAGCTTTGGCATCTCCTGCTTTTCTATGGCGGTATTCCCTTGCTTGCCCAGTCTGTCTGTAAGAGCATGTACTGTCGCACCAGCCCTAGATCAGCAAAATGTAAATTGATCTGGGAGCAATATACCAACCTACCAGACACTCCGGTTGACCTCACCAGTGCATCGAAGTAATTCCCGATGCTCCCAGGCCCCCCTGGTGCTACGCAAAGTCCTCACTGACTCTGCAAGTGCATTCTCAGGTGGTCCCGAAAGTACCCGGAGTTATGGAGGTGCATTCTGGATTCTACGAGGTTTGGCTCATAGAAAAGTCGAATCTTGGAGCCGCTGTGACGTCTGTGCCGGTCTGTGGGAGACTTTGCGAGCAGCTGAAACCACTCCAAAGTTCTCCAGGAAACGTGGTGCCGCATTCTCACAGCAGTGGTTCTTTGGATTGCATAACCACAAGCCATTTCGTCCATCACATTTGTCACAGTCACAGTCACAAGGTTTGATACATCATTATATGGCATGCATTATTTAAGTCTCACTATATATATACATACTGTCAATCTGGCCGCAGATGGTATTTGAGCATAATTACAGGAGCACCTAGTGACACCCATTGAGAGAACTCAGAGATGCACCACTTGGAGGCCGTTGTAGTGATGTGATGGAGCTAGAAGACAAAGTGCCCAACACCAACACTCTTGCACACCTCTCGCAATATTCCAATGGAATTCATGAGAATGATCACTTCTAGCTTGATGAGCATAGTAATAGGATGGGAAGATATGACACTATCCGGTCACAAGGATTCACGAAATCTTGGAAACAGCGATTGAGACCAAAAGTTAGGAATGAGAGAATGTGTATTTTCATTGTATGATAAAATGAGATGAAAATGAGATGATGTCTATCTACCCTGGGGTCTCCTGAATATATACTCCCAGTCACTCAGTCCACCTCTATTACCGTCAGACATGGAAGATGTACATGGAGGCCGTGATCGAGTGCCTTTGGAGATGCACTGGGAGACTCTGATTGAGTGAACTGAGAGATGCACATGGAGGCCGAGTTCGTGCCAGGTTGGAGATCTACATGGAGGCCGTGACCATGCAAACCTAGAGATGCACTTGGAGGCCGTAATTGGGGGTTTTGGGATATACAGTTGCAGGCCATGGTTAATCAAGATTGGAGGAGTACTTGGACGTAATTGATCTTGAGGCTGTACATCAGTAAAAATCGCATGTGGTTTCAGAAAATGCACCCCATGCAATGATCATTCTCCACATTCTCCACTCATAATCGAAACGACTTAGTTGCAATCTTCCACCATCCTTTGAAGCATTAGATGATGTGATCATCTTGTCACAACATTTCAAAAACTTGTTCAGTCATCAACGCAAATTTACAGCACTTGTTTCATTCGCATGTGTCCACTACATTTTAATTCTTTCGACAGTTTTTTGAACTGTTACGTTGATTTCAAGATTATTGTACATGATTTAATCCCTTCAGACATCGATTATACACAAGCTTACACAACTCCCATTACAAAAATTGTGTCGCCTAGAGTGAACACTCATCAGATGTCTTCATATCACCGCAACGATTACTTCAAGTGTAAAGTAAAATCATCTACGTGTGAAATAAATTGCAAGAATTCGAGTCAATCATGTTGCTCAAGCACGACCACTAGCAAACTTGCTGGAGCCTCAGCGGAAGAAGGTGTACCGCCCCTGGGATTGCGCTGTTAGAGACGATATAAGTGGTTCCAATGCAGAAATGATGCTTGAAATAGTTGCTTCCAACATGCAGTGGTTGCATCGGGGGTTGATGTCTCTCCTCGAAAGTCACAACAGTAGCAGTCTCACATATCGGCCCTGCTGCAAACGTCTGAAACAAGGTGACATCAGGAAAATGTATTTTAGTCACTGGGAGCCACCAGGAGTATCTGAGAGGATGTGGAGTGAAAACTTAAATGCGTCAATTTCGGCAGAGTATCAGACCCTACGAGGGCATTCCGGCCGGCCTTCAGTGAAACTGAAACCTCTGATAATGGGTACAGGAGTACCATACGAGTGATTGTGATACGTTTGGGTCCAGCTTGGAGCACCTGGGAGTGCTGGCGAGAAGTCTGGGAGTGCCGGCAACAATTCTGGGTGCGCCGGTTACTCGTCTGGGTGCGCTAACAACAAGCATTGGAGCACCAATGACAAGTCTGCGAGCACCTCGAATCACAGTAGAGCGGTCTGGGTAAAACAACATCGTCTTTGGGAACATTGCCAGTGCACCTGGAAATCGTAGCTACAACGTATCGTTCAACGATTGTTGAAACTCATGTATTCGGTTTGTATTCTCATCTATGAATCACTGCATCTATGTATTCATATAGCTACCCATCTACACACGGTATATCTCGACTGGCTGCAGGCGGTGCCTGAGAGCAGTTCGAGGTGCACCTGAAAATGATGATTGAGGGAATTCAGAGATTCACTCTGAGGCTGTGATCGAGGGAGTTTGAAGATGGATTTGGAGGCAGTAATCCCAACTATTTGGAGATACACCTGGAAGCATTGATCGACTGATCTTAGGGATTCAATGCGAGATTGTGATCGTGCGAGTTTGGAGATGCACTTGGAGGTCATGCTCTTCCAAACTTCGAATCTGTATTCGAGCAAGTTTGCAGATACACTTGCAGGGCGTAATCGAGCGAGATTGGACATGCACTTGGAGGCCATGATCGAGCGTGTTTGGTGATGCACTCAGTGGCAGTGATCGAGCAATTGTTGAGATATGCACTTGGAGGCCGTATTCGAGCGAGTTTGGAGATGCACTTGGAGACAATTATCTTGCGAACTTGGGGGCTGTACTGAGGCGAGTTTGTAGATACACTTGTAGGTAGTGGTTGAGCGCGTATGGAGCTGCCCTTGGAGGCAGTGATTGAGCGAGATTGGACTAGTACTTGGAGGCGGTCCATGGACGGTGCGCCGGGTGCTGAGACTCTATTCATCAGTTAGTTAACTCGCAACCATGGAAATGTGACAATGTGAGTTTACCTTTGAGCTCTCACAGAGCGCTGGCTGATGGCGGTCATTCGTGTAAGGGAGTACGCCAGAAGCTGAAGCTACATTCAGGGGTCAACTCCAAATCATTAGAAGGAAGGGAAGACAAACAATCTTGGGTTGATGCTGTACTCAGTGCATGCTGTACTCGGTGTATGCTATCCTCGGTGTATGCTGTACTTGGTGTATGGTATCCTCGATGCATGCTGTACTTGGTGTATGCGGTACTTGGTGTATGCTGTATTCGGTGTATGCTGTACTTGGTGTATGATGTACCCGGTGTATGCTGTACTCGGTGTATACTGTACTCAGTGTATGCTGTACTCGGTGTATGCTGTACTCAGAGTCACCTCGTGATCATGGCATGGCGAGATAGATCGGGATGACATAACTTTGTGTTCTGTGATGATAGTGGAGTTGTGGACAAGAAAATGGGAGATGGGGGATAAAGGCGAGAATGGTGTGGGGGATATGAGCGGATATGAGAAATCATGGGTACGACTTGCCGTAGTGGGTTGGAAAGACCTCGTATCGGTGTTATGCAACGCCGGATCAGGACTTGCCCTTGCCATATCGGGGACGGTGAATTGACTTGCACAAGAAGTTCTCTTAAGTCCCAGTTTCTCATGATGATTTCCCAATCTCCTCTGATCTCTCTTTCTTGTCCTCAACTCTACCATCACCTAAGAACACGAAGTCAAGTCATCCGTCTGTATCTCTCCATGCAATGATCAATAATTACCACTGACTACAGCATACACTGAGTACCAGCATACACCGAGTACAGCATGCACTGAGTACTGCATACACTGCGTACTGCATCATTCCAAGACAGAATGTCTCCTACTCCCAGCCAATCTCTCAGCTCTCAGTGGACCGTGTTGTGCTCAATTCTATACATTCCCACAATTACGAGTTAGCCAATGAATTGAGTCTCAGCTTCCATCGCACCTGCCTCCCAATCTACCATCTCCAGATTCACTGCCCTCAAATTCACTGCCTCCAGAGTGACTGCTTCCAGATTGACCACCATCGGATCGGTCACCTCCAGATCAACTGCCTCCAAGTACTCCTTCAATCTTGTTCGATCATGGCCTCCAGGTGTATCTCCCAACACTCTCAATTACGGCTGCCAAGTGCATCTCTGAGTTCACTCGATCCCGGCCTCTAAGTGCATCTCAATACTCGCTCAATGACGGCCTCCAAGTCCCTCTCTGAGTTCACTCGATCTCTCAGTCTTCATGTGCACCTCCAACCTGGCTCGATCCCTGCCTCCAAGTGCATCTCTGGGTTCACTCGATCTCAGTCTCCTAGTGCATCTCCAAACACGCTCGATCATGGAGTTGAAGTATATCTTCCAGGAGCGATGGAGGATGTACGGAGATACAGGGGTAACCATGGTGGACAGAGTGACGGGTAGTATATATTCGGTAATCCCTGGAGTAGATAGACATCATCTCCTTTTCATCTCATCTTATCATAAAATGAAAATACAGTCTGTCTTTCCCAACTTTTGGTCTCACTCACTCTGTCCGAGATTTCGTGCATCCACGCAATTGCGTGGATCCTCAACCCCGGGCTGTATGATAACATCTCACCCAATTACTATGCTCCTCGAACCAGAACCACTCTTTCTCCTGAATTCTCTTTGGATGCTCAATGAGTGTGTCCAGGTGCTCCTCCAATCATGCTCGAGTACCATCTGCGGCCAGATTGACCGAATGTATATATATAGGGATATTCAAATAATGCATGCCATATTACGATGTAGCAAATCTTGTGACTGTAACAATGATGAATATGATATCATGAAATGCCTTGTGGTTATGTAAGAACGAGTGCTGTGAGTATACGGCACCAAGTCTCCCACAGAGCTGTGGAGCAGTCCGGGCTGCTCCCGAAGTATCCCGCAGAGCTGCGCAGCGGTCTAAGCTCCCCTCGCAGTCTCCCGCAGATCTGCACCGAGGTCTCAGGAGCTACAAAATTTGAATATTGTATAAGTCAAATCTCGTAGCATCCTGAATGCACCGCCATAACTGCAGGTGCCGTCAGGAGCACCTGAGAATGCTCTTGCAGAGTCTGAGAGCACATTGCAAAGCTCCAGGGGGGTCTGGGAGCATCTAGAAGTACTTAGAAGCACTGGTGAGGTTGCCCGGAGTGTCTGGGAGGATTGCATGTTGCTTCTGGACTGATTTACATTCTGCTGATGAGGAAGCCCATCAACGCTCGGTTCAGCATCCTCGACGACCAAAAGATACTACAATTGTTAGTGAATGCATCCAGCAGTTGAGGTCAAGTGGCTATTCAGACGTGTCCCCATCCCGAGAAGTACTGTATCAAATCATGGCAGCTGATGCTTTCTCGACTTGGCGGACCCAGCGTGACAAACCATATCAACTGCTTGCTCATCGCATTTACCAGACCACACCGGAATTGCTACTGTCTTGTATGGAATGTATTTTGCATCGTTGCGAGCACTGAAATACTGATCATGATTGTCTTCCTCTGTGTAGTCAGTGAATATCGTGAAACACCAAGGAACGTGATTCTGGTACTCCCCTTCTGGCATTGCACACCACTTGGGCAAGTCATCAAGGGTCTTGATTACTGGTTGAGGGTTTTTCATCATTCACTTGATCGGCGCTTTGGTTAGAGGCATTTTATCGTCTTGAAGTTGTTTGGAAGCATTTGCATTCAACTCTCGATACTGAAACACCTCCTTTTGGGCTTTTGTTGGCGAAATCTGGAAGGCGGCCACATGACGATTCAATTGTTGGTACGCATGTTTATGATCCATCATCGCTGTTACTGGGAGTTCAGAGGTCGCATTTGAGAGGTTGCGAAGCTGGCGGATACGGTCAGAGAAGTGCTTCAGGAGATGCATCTTCACAAACTTGAAATCTGATTCGTCGACAAGATATTGTGCAATGTCTTACTCGATCTGCATTTGATCATCATCAACACAACAACACTTTGCAGCCGCAGAAAGATTGTTCCAAGGGGTGTCACTTTCCCATTCCTCGTATTTGTCCAAAGTGGGATGCTTTGTCAAGGCTTCCGAATCCTCCTTTGTTGATTGACTGGCATGTAATCGACTGAAAACATCCTTCGGACAATGAAACTTCTCCAGATGATACCCCATGCACTCGAGCATGTCCTGAGTATTGTACCGGTACTGTGGCATCAGGTGGAAATACACTAAGTTCAGGATGCGCAACAGGGCTTCTGTGAATAGAATCCATTGGCTTGCCAAAGGGTGTGAAAGAGTCGCCGCGATGACTCGAACAACCATGCGCCCGAGTGCTTTCATCTCATTACCAGCCGATTGTGTCACCTGGCTATATGGCTTGTTGAATCAAGCGAAGCCATGATATGGATGCATCACGACTCAGAGTGGGTTCAATTCATCAATCCTGGTATGTTGTTTGAGGAGGGACATTACCCTGTCGATGAAATGCTTGAGCATACCGAGATAGCCGGATTGAAGATCATCGAGTACGATGAGAGTTGTTTGGGAAAGGCATTTCATATTTGAGAAGTTGTCTTCTGAGGTTTGTACCGCTCGATCTTCAAGATATTGTGTTGCATCCCCTCTCTCTGTCTCATCTCAGCGAGTCGCGAGTATTATCGTTTGGACGTATAGCCAAAGTCTCTCAAATGCCATGACAATGAATTGTCTTCTCCAAACGATGATTACGGTGCTTCGCACACAGGGCAGTGGTGCTTCATGATGGAGAGCAAGTGAATGTTTTCGAAGTAGTCAGCAGTCCATGCGCAGATGATAAAATTACATTGCCGCACCTGACCATCCGCACAGAGCATATGCTTTCCAGTGTTGAAATGCGCCTGGAGAGGATGAAAAATCAGCGTGAAGACCTTCCTTACAACCTCTCAATTGTGGATGTACTGTTCCTTCATGGCACGTGTCTTTCCATCATCTTTAAATTGATAGTTCAGAAGAACAGGAAGAAGCGCAAGGAGGATGCGTGCGACATTCGAAGGCTTCGATCTAATCATCGAGTTGATGTTGCCTAGACTCAACTATACAGGCCATTACTTCTTGTTGCCCTTATAGTGTGTAAGATGTGTCTGGTCTGGACTGCCCAATAAAGAGGCAATCGTAGCTCCGAGCAACCACCGTAGCTATTGAAGCGGTGAAGATCATCGTAACTATGATGAAATTCAACTAACGTACCCGTTCATTCCACCACCAGTCGCTTGATTTCACTTATGAGTAGATATGTTCCTCAGCTTGAGTGAATTCCTTTGCTGGACCATACGACATATGTTCCCTGAACGCAGGTTGGTGCATGAGGAACTCAATGCATTCAACAGGATTGCGGTAAAAGAGACATGTGGAATGATCGTTGTGAAGGTTGTTTGGATCAGTCAAACGATTGTTACACACCCTGCCCGATATCCAACAGTTGATGTGCATCACGTAGGACATATCGTACAACCTTTTGAATTAACTGTTGGACCAACTGATGTTGCCAAAGGTTGCCATCGTAGGGTTGCTGAAAAGCTCATTGATAGCAGCTCTGCCCAAGTTGTGCTTGACGCACCAGTGAGCTAATCGATACTCCTTCTTGCAAGATAACGGAGACCATAGTCCAATTTCGTTGTTGAAGATCTCAATATACTTGTTACCAATAGGCTTGCCAGCTAGACGGTTGCCCAAGTATGGAGTACCATACATACCAGTCCGAACTGGAGGTTGCTCTGGAACAAACATGCATCTTCGTTGTAGGCTTGTGTATCACTGGAAGCATCATTGGAAGTGTGAAGAAAAGGGTCGTGATGCACTTCAAGAATGAATAGAAGTTAAATACTGACGTGCGCAATCGCAAATGCATCATCTGGCAGTTGTTCAGCTGATACGTATACTATCCTTTGTTGATGTGGCCATGGGTGTGAGTGGTGTAAGAGCCGATGTAGCATTACGTCTTCGAGGAGTAAGGACAGTGTTGACGAAGATCCATGTTTCGGTGGTACAAAGAACAGTCGCAACAATGTTAGAAAGTGTTACTACGGTCCTTTAACTACTCCAACCATTGCAATTCGGCTGGTCCTTGGAAAACGCCTCACCTCGATTTAGTATTTCCAAAAATGGGTCCTACTACTCTCACAGGATTCCTCTCATCCTCCTTCACAGGTTTGCAATGGGTTTAATCGCTCTGTCATATTCAACATCCCTTGGATCTCGAAAAGAATATTGCATCTGCATTCAGCTCGTTGTGGCGATTTCTTTGCACCTTCACGTGACCCTCCTGATCCGATTGCCTGATGAACGGTTGTCACTTTGTGTTAAATTCGTCCCTTGCATGAACCGTGCATTCTCCTTAGATACCGACCCAGCGACATCATCGCGGGGTATAGGAACTGGAGCAAGGACACACTTGTGAGATATGACTGCAGAGCATGCTTTTAGAGGTCTTTGTGACGAACTTTAGCGTTCAGTCGATGAATCAAGGCACTTGAATGATCCTAAGCAAATTGTTTCCTAGCTGAATAGCAGCCGAGATGATGTCACCGGATGAAGAAAACTCCTCCAATCCTACATATATATTCGCTTTGCCTGCCCACCTTACTTACAATCTCCAGAACCTTTGACACACCCTCCTCACCTCTGGTACCGCATTCCATCGACCTTGGCGATATATTAAACACTCCCAACGCTTGATTAGAGTAACGAGCATCTGTTATCCACCTCTCCATCATAGACCACCATTGAGAACCTGATATATAATGTGATGCCTTCTGGTTGTCAAAATCTGTCGTCCCAAATGCTAATACAATCCAGATGCCGACTCTACAAGGCCGGGTCTTGGACAAGAACAGCGGTGTTGGAGTCAGCCAATGGGCAGCAGAAACCATTGGGATTGGGCAGGAGAAGGGAGGTTTGACAACAGAATGGAAAGATAATATAGTGAGGCAGCGCGTCTGGGAGACTGACCAGTCCACGAGCATCAGCAACAAGCAAGGCGCCAGCCCAGCGCGATGGGATCTCCTATCCGATTGTTGCGCTACTGCCATCAGTGATCTGGCGTCTAAGCAGCCGCTTTAGACACGGTACATTAGACAAGACTAACCTCAATTGTTAGAAACTCAAGGCAGCGCTGGACGAGTTTGCAGAGGTTGACCATTGCTGAAGGACGAATATGTTTGACGAAATGCCGACTAAGATAAGGAAATTCGTCCATGTTGGTATGTCTTTCAATGCCCCAATGCTTGATTTGTAGATACAGAATACGACGTGGAAATAACCTCGGTTCGCAGGTCTTCACTGATAAGGGCACGTTGCGACGCCTCAACCGATTTCCAGGTCCAGCCATTTAGCTTTACCATCTCCTATGTGCAACCTGACATTGCTCGGAAGAGGGTGGGTGAAAATGATACTCAGCTATTCTCATGGCACTAACCTGGGGATGATGAATTGATACTTCTGAAAGTTACATCGATCGTCAATATGACCATGTTGTCGATTGTGGATGCTCCAGTCACAGGCCTGCCGGACCCCAGCTGGGAAACCAGAGAACTCTCCTGCTGCCAGGAGTAGCCTAATGCAGATGGTGGTCCGCACGCCCGCACGCCCGTGATGTTACCCCAATCTTCGATAACCATACTGCTGCCAGATGGGTAAAGGCAGCCAGTACATTCAACAACCCTACGCTCTTTTGCGTCGCTTATCATGGCCAACAAACCGCCTGCACACCTGGTGCCCAGACCCCTCTGTGTGGTGGCCACAGCTACCTTTCTGTGGATCGCATCCTCCCATCTCCAGGCGAGGATATGATTGATGATATTGGGGAGGAATCGAGGTGATACGGCACCCAGATCCAAGACGCTTCCCGACAATGCAAATTGGCTTCCAAAAGTCTGAACGGAAGCTTCAAAGATGGATTATCAGACAGCAGCAATACCATGACGTCAACCGAACCCGTGCTCTTGGACTCTTCGCAAATTATGAGCGAAGCATTGTTGCTGATGACGATGTGGCTAGGCTACATGAGCACTATCACATTGTGAATACTCCAGCTACTGGCTCTTAAGCCAATAGAAAGCGTACAAGCAGCCGCCCAGCTGCAAATTGGTTGTTGTGAGGATGGAATGCACTGGCTGGATGGTTAATCAAGGATTTGGGTTGTGGGTGGGTATTCTTCTGGGACTTGGGAGGGTGGACAGATGGGTGATAATTTGTACTGTTTCGGAGAAGTTTTGGGTCTCTGTTCCATTGTTTGTATATTTTATCATAACATTGGTCATATTCGTGCATGAAGGACTGCGCTGAGAGTCCACAATGTTGGGCTTAATCGTTGAGATGCTTATTTTTGGGGAAGGCATAGTGGCAGCGATAGGACTCCATGTATGGCAATCATATAATTCGTTGTTGAGTATCTCTAGCCAGCAGAAGTTAGGCCTGATATTCAGTGAAATGCGAACACTACTTAGCTCATTGCGATAATGATTGTAGTCAAAGAAATCCAATAAACAGCCCTGCAGCATGCGTGTCATCTTCCATTCTCAGTTCCGAGTTCCCGTCCATCCAAGGAGTTGGAAGTGTTGGTGGTGGGACAAGCCAAGATCCTAGAATCGTCAACTGGATAAAAAGATGCATCACGATGATTCATTCAATCATATCAATGCCTTCCTTCCTTGACACAACTCTTTAATTTGTTTACAATACATTCATTCACCTTTCCTTCAGTCAATACTTGGATTTTTTTGTACTTATCACTCACCGCCATTTTGAATCATGACATGGAGGCGCTGCACTTCTCCTCCTACACCGTGTCTTTCCAGCACCAGGAGGAGAAGACACTCTGTCAACGACGAGGATCTCGATGACAATCTCAGCACGATACCGGAGAATAACCATGATGAACGCGATGCCAATTTAGATTCCGTTGACAAGCCTCTTCGGCGACCATCTGGGGAACGAATGACCAAGCGGCCATCAAGAGATCCCTTCACGTCCAGACTTCGAAAATGAGTTGTGACAACTAAATTAACTCCTCCATCAGTGCAACCCCTACATCCTGGGTGGCATGAGGTCTATATTGTGTCAGAGGAAGAGGATGAACGTAAGCATGCGGCGCTGGCATCCAAGAAATTATTCCATTCACTGTTTAAATGATTTAATCCGCCCACTAATGTATATAGTTACTAGAGGAAGGACTCAAATGAAGCGGGTGAGCGATTGGTTGCATGGACGGCTGAAATTGTGTGGCAAAATGAGCCCTGTGTTGAAGACGTGACAGGCCTCATCGTTGGCACAGAATACAATGCACAGATAACCCATTCAGGTGTTTGGGCGATGGTTATAGCACGTGTGATGCCTATAGCCATCAATTATGTCATGTTTATGAAGCCCTTTGCCATGAATGCGGTGAAGACCGCCCAGATTCATAGTTTGTGGCATGAGGCAATTGCGAGGATTGTTCCAGCCCAGAGAAACTCAGGCCCTCCAGCTGCCTACATTTCACTGGGCAATGAATCATCTCAACCATTGTTTTCATCGCAGACATTGTGTATCAGGCTCTCGAAAACATTACTTTCTCCATTGCAGCAGTGATATACAGCAGCAAGACCACAATCGACTCTATTTACGGCTTTCGAATACAGTCACCTACTGTGATCCAGAACACAGTAGTCTGGCTATTGGCCCAGGACAGGTCTATATGCCCCACAAACCTTCGTGAGGTGAGTTCGAGGTTCACATGTTGTATAATGATTGAGTCGCCAATCAATTTAGGGGTGCAAGTTTTGATTCGCAATGACTGAAATTGTAGATCATATTCTGCAGACATACTTCTATGGCATACGACAAATGGGAATGAAAGATAAAGCATTGATTGATAAAATCAACCTGAGATGCTTTGCCCTCACCACGATGGCCATCCACCATTGTCAGTCGGCCTGGCAAACAGGTGTGTTTAGGGTCCCACCAGAGGTTGGTCCACGAGGTGGAGCACAAAGTAACTGCGATACAAGAAACATTAATCATGCGGGTAGTAACGCATGCACAGCAGTATATCATCATCTCGACATGGATTTCTGTTCTTCCTTGCCAGAGGTTCAAGCCAAAAAGATTGGCAATATCTGCAGCATGATTCGCTGATGGATCCACTCAACTGGTATTTACCCAGCAATGGCACAACCTCACAATGAGCAGGGCAGGTTTGACGAGGACTTTCTCGATCACGTCCCGCAGGAACTGATAGCGCAGCCCAACAATTATTTCAATTGTCTAAGCAGCTTTGTTGCTGCTACTGAAGTTAGCATGCGATTGTCAGCTGTTCTGCCTATGGGCGGGTCTGCCATCGGCGGCAGCAGTCGGCCCATCCCCTGCAGCGATGGCAACTACAAAAGCAACAAGATCACCAGCATCACAACCATCACCAGCGTTGAGAATACATGATTGATTGATGGAAGTATGATTGTAGAGGGTGCGATCTTGCTTGGAGGTTAGGAATGGTGTCAGTGATTGGATTCAGGATTTCCATTGTGTGCTATTTTTTTCTAGGTCTCGTCGATATATCATAATGGTAGTAAATGTAATAGAACTGATGGTTTGACGAAGGCTGATCTAAAATGCGGGAAATCATCATTGCAATGATGCCCAGCCCTCCCGCAATAGTCGAACTGTAAGGTACTGGATGATTTTGTATCAATAAATTAACTATCACGAACCAGTTCTGCAAGGTAACTATCATTGGTTAGAATAAGCCATGAGGGTTTTTGAATAGAAGAACTACACACTTCGATAAATGTATGGAGCAAGTACCATCATCATTGCAAGGACAAATCGAATTGGGCGACATAGATGGATACCGAGGGATCATGTGTGATATTGCCAAAGAAATTGTGAACCATTCGTCATGTGCTTGTTGTCACATTTGCAAAAGTGGGTACAGCGGCCGTCGTGCTTGAAAACAGAATCGGGGCAACTCAACGAACACTTAGGAACGTAAAGGCAATGTCATTTTTCAGGGAAACCTTGATTTCATTTTTTTTTTGAGTTTGTGGGTACATTAAACTAAATAAATTTAATCAAGAAAATTTAATTTTCACTGATGTAGATCGGGAGGGAGGAGTGACAGGCGCTGGGTCTCTATTCATCTGTCAACTCGTAAATGTGAGAATGTAGAGAGCTGAGTACAACATCTGCCGAGAGATGAGAACCCGACTGGGAGCAGGAAACAGTTGATCTTGTGATGAAGGGGTACTTGGTGTATGCTGTACTCGGTGTTATCTCATGTTCAGGGCATGGAGTGATAGAGCAGGATGACTTAACTTTGTGTTCCTAGATGATGGCCGAGTTGAGGACAAGAAAGAGGGAGATGAGTGGTGATGAGGGAAATTATAATGAGAAAGTGGGACTTCAGAGAGTTTCCTGTGCAAGTCAATTTCCCATCATCAATACGGCAGGTACAATTCCGGATCTGGTGGGTAAAAACAACCATATGACACCTTCTAACCCCAATCGGGTAAGTCGTACTCCTGATATCTCATATCTGCTAGTATTCCCCATGTCATTGTCATCTTCATCCCCCATCTCTCTCTTTGTTATCCACAACTCTACAATCATCACAGAATACAAAGTATAGTCATCTCTCTCGCTGTCTTCATGCCATGATCATAAGTTAACACCAAGCAGAGCATAACACTGAGTGCAGCATATGCTGAGTGTATCTTACGCCAAGTGAACCATACACCGAGAGCAGCATACAGCGAGCGCAGCACACAGCGAGCGCAGCATACACCGAGCGCAGCGTACTCCAAGTGCAGCATACTCCACGCGCAGCAAACTCCAAGTGCAGCATACTCCAAGTGCAGCATACTCCAAGTGCAGCATACTCCAAGTGCAGCATACTCCAAGTGCAGCATACACCAAGTGCAGCATACATCGAGTACAGCATACAGCGTGTACAGTATACCCCTGAGTACAGTATACACTGTGCACAGCATACGCCGAATCCAGCCTACACTGAGGACAGAATACACTGTGTACAGCAAACACCAGGTGCAGCATACACTGAGTAAAGCATACACGGATTACTGCATCCAAATAAGACTGTCTGTCATTCCTTCCATCTGATTATCAGGAGTTGACCGGGGTATGCAGCATGAGGTTCTGGCGCTCCTCCCTTCTGATCGACCTCCACCAGCCAGTTCTCCATATGTGCTTCAAACGTATTGTCACCTCCTCCATCAGTAAAATGTATTTTAGTCACCAGGAGCCTCCAGGAGTATGTGAGAGGAGGCGGAGTGTAAACTTGGAAGCGTCAATTTCAGGAGAGTATCAGACCCTAGGAGTTCATCCTGGCCGGCATTTGGAGTAACTGGGATCTCTGATGACTTGTATGGGAGCACCATGGGAGCAGTTGTAATAAGTTTGGGACCTCCTGGGTCTGTCGCCCAACCAATGCAAGATATGCCAAACTAACTCTGAGAGATGCCTGGGTTCATATGGATATTCGTTCGAAGGACTGCAGGCTGTATCTGAAATTCTCTGGATGTACACGATTAATGAGAATACAGTCCAGGTATGATGCATAGATTATTGTTCATTATCCACTTCTAAAGCATACTATAGTACCCAGCATGTCATTCAACAATCTATTGTTTGCATTGCTACATTAAGGAGAACCGAAGAAAATAGTGAGTGATTCAAAATTGAAAGCAGCTAAAACCGAAACAATAACCTGACTAAGCCATCTAAGGATATCAATCAAACATAGTATCAATGTCATCCAGTAAATCTCCCCTCTCATGAGGACTGACAAACGCAGGAACACACAATGCATCAATGGCGCAAAGAAGCTGGATGCGCTCTTTGTATTTGCAAATGATTATAGCCTGATGGGTAGGTGAAATTTAATTCCTATGTTGTTGGGCTCAATTTGGGATATCTAAAAGGTTGGAATTGCGAGGTTAGCTCGCAGTGAGTTGAAATGCAGTTTGAATCGCAACAGGATGAATTTGGGGGAAAGAGAAGTGCGCCACCAGGAAAGGAGGAGTGCCTGATGTGGAGTGCAGGGGGGGCAAAGGGAGTGCTGATAGTGATGGAGGAGTTTGGAATGAAAGTGAGGGGCGCAAAGCCAGGCCAAGGAGTGCCGACAGGAATTGAGGAGTGTGGATCTAGCGGAGCAGCCCATCCATGCTGAGCAGTGCCGAATGGGGCAGGAGGTAATGAGTCTGGGATGAAAAAGAGGCACTCCAAATCGAGGCCGAGGTGGGCATTGAGGTGTGCCCAGTGTAAAGGAGGAGCCCCAACAGAGACTGCGGCATGCAGGGCTGAGTGAAATGCTGAAGCACCAATCTAGTCTGAGGAGCGGCGATGGGGATTGAGTAGCACCTATTATAGCGGAGGAGCACCATTGGGGGGGGGGGTATGAAACACCCCACCATGTGTAATTGATGAGTGCAGTGGTTTCTGCAGTAATAAGATCTATGACTTTGGAAGGGCAAAATTTACCTCGATATTCATCTTGAGAAAACAAAACTGTAACCTTGATTCCAGTGGCATACTCAGACAGTGCACAATGAATAACTGCGGCCACAAGTGCTAACGTCTGCGGTGTGAGAGGTTGAAAGAACTGCAATGTGGTTGGTTGTCGCCCCAAGCTATTGGCGGTGAAGAAACATTGATGGTAGATTGAGTCAATCACTTCCATCCATGTGAACCATGATTTCGTATCTTCCATGACCTTTGAGAGATAGGCATGGTCAAACAGGAGCTCTTTAACGTGGATTCAAAGCTCAGTCTCTGATCCTAAATCCAACCAGTTACCACAGAGATTAGTTCGATGTGCTCCATCTGCGAGACACTCTGAAACTGTACTAATCTTGAAGATTAAATATGTATATTGTTGGGGTTTTGTATCATCATAAGTCCAATCGAGCAGCGCAAAACAGAATAATCGCTCACAGCTTCTCCAGTTTGCCAATCGATTTTACGAAATGGACCACCAAGCCATTGACACACAGATGGTGTACCTTCCGGACCACCTGCTAATGCCTGCTGACAATCCTGCGCTTCAATGACTAGTATCCAAGCTTTGTCAACTGTTGAGTACTTCACATTGGAAATGATTGGCCAGGGAGTCTTTGTGAATGCGATTGCCTCCACGAACCATTTCGATACCTCAAATGTAGCCTTTTGGTGTTGAGGAATGTTGTGATCTCCATGGGCATTTGGTTGAGGAACATACTGGTCTCCACCAGCCTTGGGAAGCGGAAGCGCCTGGGTGGGTACAATGTCAGACTCATGTAATATGTCGATGGTTGACTCTTTGCATTTGAGCAATGGTGGTGCTATGGCCCTGGCTGGATGTCGCAGATTTGAAAGCGATGTGTGTGCAATGACAGTTTCGGCATGGCTCCGTATCTTTAATAGTGGAACGATTATAGTTTGTATTGTCTTATCATGCGGCACCTGGTCAGGATGTAGGATCTCCTGCTGGGTGTCCGAATCATCTTCTTCGATATCGGATAACACGGTCAACTCTCCTGGATCTTCACTTGCGTTCTTGCCGAGGTCCCGATCGGTATCGTCATCATCCTGGTTCATAAGAATTGCAGTGCTGACATCAGCTATGTCTAACACCCTAATTGCAGGCTGGGATGGCAGTTCAAACATTTCATCGGCAATGACGATTGGCTGTCGTCTCAAATGCACACCCAAGTCCTGTTTCAAGGTGTGCTTCTTGATTCTCCGGTGAATAGTGATTCCTCACCTGGCTGGTCATAGGTTGCATGTTGATGAAGATGAAGTGATGTTGGGGAATGTAGACGAGAGTATACAAGGGTAAATATGGTATGAAGTGTAATAGAATAACCGGAAAATTGGGCAACAAAGTAACACTTGGTCAAGGAGGAGGGAATTCGAGGCGTGCCTGGAAAGACACCAGAAGACATGTCGGCAGTTCATATTTATATTGTGGATGCTAGTTCTTGGTTGTAATTTAGGAAGCGTCAGGTGCACCGGATTGGATGGATTCTTCATGTGCATAATTTCTGAATGTTAGCACTTGTATCCAAGTAACCTATTGATGCAACGATTGGAGGTCGGTTTAAGCCAACATACATATATTTCAACCAGACGCACCTGAAGATCTCGACACACCTGAAGGACTCGAGACATCTACACAGTTGTATCACTACCTAGCTCTCAGGGCCAGAGATATGGAATATTGAGCAATGGGTGGATCACGATTGCCCCTGCATATGACTCCACCGAATGTAGTTAGTTTTGAGTTTAGTTCTAGCATATATGTGGTGACTGCGTGGCACAGAATTGTTGGTGTGTTGAACAACGTTGTAGAACTTGGACGGAGGATAGAGTTGGGATTTTGGTGAGTGGCAACAATTGATGTTACATGGGTTCAAACTGAGTGTGTTGCTGATAGTGGATAAGTATGAATCTCCGAATGCGGCATACCAGTCGGATGCACACCATATTCTCATGCTATTCTGTTGGTTCAGGATTCTGCAGCAAAGTTAGCAGTCCATTAGGCAATATCTTGAGCAGAACTTCACTTTCAGCAGTCCAAGTCTGCTGAATTCACAATACTATGTATGCAGTCAGTGTAAGAGAAGAGTGAAAATTTGGGTTTAGAAAGGAGAGACTCAACATAGAGAAAGAACAGTAAAGGTACGATAAAGATTCAGGGGTAATCTAATCGATTCCAGTTCTCATCAATGATAAGATTGTTCGGAAATGGGACATCAATTGTCACTCACATTATGATGTTGCGCATAATATCTTGCAAACACTGCATTATTTAATCCCAAACTCATTATCAGTTTCAATGCTACAATGTTGACTTAACAAAAATATTGGGTTCAAAGCAGTGCATAAAAATGATATGAATATGTCATGAGGCTTTATCTGACAGCAGAAAGACAAAGGATAGCCTGCAGTTCCAGCCAATTGAGGTGTAGCGAACATTGAATTGGCATGCAGGATGCAATATAATATAATGGCTGGGATTGCAGGCTCGCCATGCTTTGAGAGTTACTTGTACTGTCAGACACTGCCTTTTCTCAACTCGAGCTTTCATCAAGATTCGTTCATCATGCAGTCTTGGGATTCGATGTTGGCGGAAATGAGATATCATCTGTTTAGGATTTATCACAAACTTCAGGCATTCAACATTTCCGGTGAATGGAAGGTTGCTGATCACCGATTCAATCGCTGTACAAAAACTGCCATTCAAATTGTAAGTTTTTGAGCTCTCTTGATGGAAATCGGGTCATATACTCTATTTCAATATACCGTATTATGGCGGCCCAAACATAGAAGTTACTCAAAAGGTAGTTCGGTCAGCATTGAAAGTGTTGTAAATTCAAGCCTGTTGCAGGAAGTGTCGTATACAGGTGAGCAGGAGTTGCCAGTAATCTGCAGAGTCGCTGAGCAGAAGTTGTCTTTTGAGGCTCACTCACTCAAGCGGCAGCTCAATTATGGAGCCCGAACGACAGGAGCTATTTTACGATCTTGGAAATATATAGGTCCGAACATACTTCTTAGTTAAAATTCAGTAAAGTGTTGTTACTTAATGCCCAGGGTTGGGCATCTACAGTAAATGTGTCATGGGCACCTGCCTTTAAAGGATCGTTTGACATGGAGCATGACAGTTATGGCATTTTAGCGGCGGCCTTCACATACCTATGTAGCCTAGATTCACCTATTAGCTAGGGCCGAGCGGGATGAGCCGCGCCTGCACCAAAAAGTTCAGTGTCTGAAAGATGATACATTGTGTGTGCTGGCAGCCACAGATTCAAAGCATTGAAGAAGGAAGAACATATGCTTCGAATGGAGCAAAATTAATTGTTCAAGGGTGACACAAAGTGGGTATACATCGTTCGAAGGTGTCTCTGGAGTGTGATCATATGTGAGTAATCAGCGGCAGCGTGGCCAGATCGGCCCTTGAACATGCGTGTGGGGTAAAATCTGAGACTATCAATCTCGACAGGAGAGTGGATCCGAGGATTGCCTCAACATCATTTCTGAGCGAGGACATACATGGCTGTATTGTTCGGGTAAGCCTGGAATGTGCGAGCCATGTCTTAGGATAAGATACATCAACTCCAAATCGCTTAGACAGTCTTTCTATCCATGGATGATTAGAGATATACTGTGCTGGATCTGTCTCAGGAGAGTCAAGAAGTTGATAATGATTCACTTGTGCAATTGACTGTAAGTTGTTCAACATTGTTGATACAGTTAATATCACAGATTATTTCGCAATTCTAGTGTCCGGTGCGTTGGAAATTGACAAGTAACACATAAATGGAACCACACTTAGACGACCAGGCGCACCTGAAAACTCGAATCCTGGTCTCAGATTTAGGTATCACACTTCCAGATGTACAATATACAATGAAGATGAGCAGTGACTGCAGCTTCGACAGATTCTCACAACGAGAAATATACAGCACAGCAGCATTTGAGTTAGTCGATCAACCATCTGGAGCACCTGCTTTCCATCACATTTTGGATCATCCTCACGGGACTATGGTTCAGTTTACCAGATAACTGTTTATTATCGACTTCAGCTCATATTCATCAGCATGATCAACTAACACGAAATGGAATTGAACTATAACCAATACTCCTGGACTCCTCATGAGCGCCTTAATCTCCATACCATTTGACTATTTTGCATCAGTTGGTGAGATTGAATTGGTTGAATGTTTAAAGAGGCTTACCGTGATTACACTGCCCTAATAATTATTATTCATGCTCACCATCTGACGGCAAGACGTCTCCATGCTACATAAGCTGCTTGGTATGGTCCTCCTGACAATCCCGAATTGGGTACATCAACGACCGCATGATGGTCAGTCAGCTCATCAGGCTATGTAGGACTCTGATTTGTGCTACTCCAGAGAGCTGGTGGAGATCCCTCGCTCTGTTATCATAAGCACTGGGTCCGGTGTTCCATTGCCATGTGGGTGGAACTCTGTTTTGCCCCAGTTGGACAACCTGTGTATATGCCAGGCGCTGCTCATTCAATACCTAGAACTTCTAAGTTATTACCGCATGGTTTGCTGCTGTGAGATTGAGCCCTGTCCCACCCACTTTGGGTGTAGTTACAAACACAGAGGGATTTGATGAATGTTGGAATTTGAGATGCATTTCTGTGCCCTCATTGTTGCCCATTTCCGCATACATGTAGAAAATATTCAAATGATCAGCAAAACACTTGGTGAGCCACCACTTCAAATGACGAACTAGGCCTAGCAGAGGACAAAATAGCATCGCCTTTTGAGGAGTAGGTGTATGAGGCAAGGCACTTTCATTTCTTTCAGGTTAATGCAGCATCACCTCATTTGATGCTTCGTCCTCGTCAGGTTCACGATACTCAGCAGGTTGGTTGATGATCCTGGGCAGAAATGCATCTCTCACCTATCGGAATGTCGGACACTCCACCTAAGTATCGAGTGGCCATTCATCGTACCATTGTCCTGAACAGTCATTGCAATCGTTGGTCTCTCCCAATTCCAATGAGAAACATGCCAGCTGCCATCTATGTACCCTCCACGCTCCTGAAGCACCTTTTGAAGAGTATCGTTCCAGAAGGGTCTTTAGTTTAGCTTGCTCTTCATCAGTCCATTCGGGATCAACGAGGTGTGCATTCTCCTTCAGTACCGGAAGAGGTGGTTTCCCATTGGAGAGATTCAATTCTGAGCACCGCCTAATCGTCCAGAGCTTTGCAATTTTGTTTATGCGGTGTGCCGCATCCTGTTTAGCATTGGGGACTTCAGTCCTGATGGCATGCATCAAACCCTTCACTACGGAATACAGTGCCTCGGCGCCATGCTTTTCGATCACAGTCTCATGTTGTGGATCTACAGGCACACCTGAAAATAGCCACATCGCCTGAGATCGCCAGTCATAGAGTGAATGGAATCCCAGTGTTGCTGAGACTTGAAGTTTGAATCCAATTCTGGCATTCATCGCAATTCACCAGCACACACTATTGTTCCCCTTGTACTGATGCGACTCATCAAAAATCCCAAACCTCCATGAACGGTGTGAGAGTTGGCAATTGCTTGATGGTTTCTCTCTCAATGTTGCGGTATCATATGACACTGGTTGGATAGTCCATCAGTTTTCCCACTCATCAATACTGGTGTTCAGATCCTCGTGGGTGAGATTCACATATCACGGGTGGAATAAGTTACTGAGTTTGAGATCAGTTTCTTATGTCATCTCGTCCATGACAGTCTTCAATGTCTCAGCAATCGTGGGCATTGTCACCACCAGATTTGGTTCAAAGGCTGAAATATGTGCTAGAGGGCCCTGCAGTGGAGTTGACTTGATTTCTGAAAGGCGGCTGGTCACTGAATTCTGTCTCCGCAACGGATACCACTCCTGATCATGACCAATAATGTAGGGAAAGTTGTTCCGAGCGATATTCACCTACTTGTCCAGGGTATTTCCCCATACAATCGCCAGTGGCAACCCCATTACAACTTTCTCAGTCAGCAATTTGCATTTCATTGCTGCTGCCACTGGGGTGAAAGTCTTGGCAAGACCCATTTCATCCACCACCAGTGCTCCTGGCATATCAGAATCCCAAACCTACCTCCTCACAATGAACCATATGGCCGAAACCTGGTGCACCGGAAACTTCGTTCCGGGCAGGCCTGACATTGAATACTTGCGGCCTGGAACACGGTCATCTGGTGATTGGTCAATCAGATGGGTATTCAGCAGCCTGACCACCTCTTGAAGACACGCATGTTCAAATTCGCTGTTGATTGTGTTATGTACAGTGCTCAATACTGAACTGGTATTATCTGCATCAAGGACCTCCTCGCCATCCACTTCCTCCTCAACCTTTCTTGCACCTCGGTCGGTGATCATTTCATCCTCAGTGATCTCTTTCAGTTGGTCTGGGGTAAGTTGGGCTCATGGGCTCATGGGCTCATACTCCAGTGCTCCTGAAATTCATCGCAATGTTTGGTATTTCACAGACACTCGTTTGGACCCAATAAATATGTCGATTAAAATCAATTCTATTCACTCAATCAGAACTTACCTCAATACAACTGTCAGTCTCTTTCCCACCTGCCTCGTCATCCACTACTCTTTCATTTTCATTGGATCCTGCCAAAGTCTAAGTATACTGATTAGCAGTGGGGCAAAACTAACCATAACAAGGATAGTGGGAATTACCTTGGCAGGTCCAATTACGTGCTCCGCAATATCCTTCCCTGAAGCTGCCCTCATTTGTACCAATAATAGTTTCAAATTGTGTCCCAGTTTCAACTTGAATGCATTAGAAAGGGAACTGTTGTATGAAATGCGACCGTATAGAGGGCGATTCATCATTTGTGCGGGTGCGTATAATCCCATATACTCTGCATCCAGTTATTCTTGCATCAAGTTGCATTTTTTATATCGCAGTCAGACAGTATGGTTCTTTTTGGCCACAATTGTTTTCGATGAAATCAATCACCTCCTTCCAATGCCGCATATCTGTGTAAGAAGTTTGGAGTCGATTGCTGGACGTCCGGTCATTGTTGACATTTGGCACTCCACGAATCACAACCATGAAAGTTGTATTTGGCAACTTCAGGAAGTTCCGGCTGACATTTGTGCAGCCATGCTCTCCCAAATAGGTTGCCGGTTGCTTGTTGCCTCTCTTGCCCATCGTCCTCGCCTCCCGAACCTGGCTTGCACATGTGTTCAGAAACATCACAACCCACTGTCACCAAATCCATTTGGAATTATCAAAATTTTCCAAAGGCTGCAAGTTCCCAAATGTCACCAAAAAATCTGCAACTGCCATCTCCCAGTGCAGGGGTCCATCGCAGATCTGGTTCAAACTGGTCTGTCCCTGGATAATGGACCGATGCTTCTTCTCCACAAACTCTGCCACCCAGACTTTCTTCTACCTGTTGAAGGTACTAAAGTTGGGCTTCCCCATCCTTTTGGCAAATTGCTTCAAGGAGAATTTTGTTGGCTTCAGAGTGATTGGGGCATTGCCTTCGGCAATGCCCAAGGTCGACAAATCGTCACTCACACAATCTGCATCGCATGAGTCATACTATATCTCTGGTAATGAGAGTAAATCGGCAATTCCTGAAACACCTTTCCTGCGCGGTTCCGCACGCGGCTGAGATCGTTTCGTTGGGACGGAAATGGAGGGTCTCCCACGTGCACAGGGAAGTTGTCCTGGTGCAGGAGAGGCAGAAGATGTCGGCCGAATGACTGGATTGTTTCCACGCGGTGCTGGAGGCTCTTCAGGTCCCCCTGGTGATGTCAGCCCATGTCCCGTGAATTGCTGAGTGGGGTATATTTCAGGTCCACCATAACCTCCTTGGGGGAAATCATATGCTTGCCATGATGGCCCATAACTCGGATATCCTTGGGTTGCACCAGAGCTCGGTTGTGAGCTTGGTGTCATGTTGAATGGGACAGGGTGGTAGGACTGGGGAGCGCCTGGAAATGATTGCTGCAAAGGCGGGTAACAACACCCCGTTGGTGGATGAAATGGTATCCTGGGTTACCTGAATTCAGTGTCTTTGCTCAGCATATTTCCTGCATTATTATCTGATGCTCCCACATTGTCATCTGGGCATTGTTGTGAGCGAAACAGCCCACCTGTTGAAGCCATATTGGATGTCTTCAGCGGAGATCCGTTCGTAGACATCGTATGAGAACATTTGATGGTAGTAAACAAATGAACAATTCCTTTGGTGATTTCGAATGCAGTGGAGTATAGTTGAGAATATCGAAGGTAGCAGTGACCTTCTGTCGAATGAAGGCCTCTAATATCAATCTTGTTTGTTATAAACTGTGGTGTTTCACTGCACCTTTGATCCCATGAAACCCAGCTGACAAAGAGAAATCATAATCACACACATCCCGCCTTTCTGAGTTATATGCTTGAATTCGTATAGTAGGATCTTGGATAGAAGCTCACATTTGTTTGGTTCATGACAGTAAAGATTATAGAAGGGATACAACATGATATCTCCAGGAACCCATCCAGAACTATATCCAGTTGGAAGTTTTGCAGGACTAGGCATTATACACTCGAAATGTGTGTGTACAACCTGCAGTTCATTCAATATGAGCCTTGTTAGTAGAGTAGCAACAGTGATAGCTTCCTGATGAGCTCCTGGTGTATACTTCAATGTCTCCTCAGGATCCACCCACCGGTCAAGGATCGTTACCGAAGAAAACATTCTACCAGCCTATCTGTTCTTGATAATCATTGAGCAGGCCTACAGCTAGCCAGGAAACTTACCTATTAATTGTACTAAGCTGATATTATCCACTGCTTCAGGCCCGAGCATAGACACAATCTGCACAATGCCGTATTGACATAGTATATAATAAGGCTGTTAATAGTAGCACATACTGAATAGTGATAAATGTCGATCACAGTGATGACGAAAGATACTTTGTCTGCTAATCATGTTCAGTAGATAATGTGCAGTCTTATTGTGCGGGACGTGATGCATATTATTCAAGTTTGAGAAGAAAACTGATCACAATGGTGACTTGATTTTACCCCTCCTCTACAGTTGGTGGGGCGAGGCGCGGCTTTGACAGTGACACGCTAACCTGAGTTAGCTCGCTTTCAATTAACAATCCTTGAGGCTCAGATCCAGTAACACACCATACCCCCTAAAGCATCATCGATATTCATCAGAACACTGAGGGATTCTCAAAAATGGTCAACACTCACCGGAAGCATGTTAAATCCTTTATCTGCCAAAAGAAATCATTCGACAAGAACTGACTGAAAGCTCACTATCAACAATCTCACCCAGTATCGATGAATGAAGGGCAATTAACTGATGGGACTCTACCACCTGCTGGCTGGGATCACGCTACGCCATCATGGTTTTCCTACAGCAGGTGCACCCGAATTGCCATGGACATGACCTCAACTAATGATCTACTCATACACAATGTACAGGATGCACCACCACCTGGAGATCCTCCCAACAAAGAACCTATAGACCCTTCCCAGCCTGATTTCCCCTCTACCCATGATCCAACAACGACAAAGGCTCATACGCAGATAATTGGAGTGAGGAAAGTGGGGCGGAGAGAGGATGGACAGCAACTGGATTGTACAACAAGTATCGAAAGTACTCCAAACAATGGAATCGATGGCATCCAGTTCAGTCCACACACCACTTTCAGCAGGCTGAATCGCTTTGCCAACAAACAAAATCATGGATACATCAACATCTAATGCGTGGACTGGACAACTTCAAAATCGAATCAGTCCAATGAGCAGACGCCCTGAAAATGCTCCTCTCTGAACTCAGTTTTGGGCTTGGCAATTATAGTTGGATTGAAGATGACTCACATCTCTTCAGAACATCACACCACAGGGATACAGTCGAATATATCCAATTTTTCCTAGGACATCTCCCATTTGGGTCACGCTTCATTTTTGAACCGGTGTGCCACGCTGACTCTGCAGGTTGTCGAACCTACAGTGAGATGAACACGTGCGATTGGTGGTGTGATATGCAGGATCAAGTTCCTGCCGGAGCGATGATTGTTGTAGTAATATGTGCATAGAACAAGACTCACTTAGTAACTTTTTCAGGTGATCAGCATGCCTGGCTGCTGTATCTCAAGATTGGTAATATTAGAAAAGATATCCACTGCACACCTAAACAGCAGGCCTGGATTGTCGTTGGACTGATCCTATGTCCCGTACATGGTTCCAAAATCATTGACTAGCCATGGCCAATGAAGGTTGGATCCATGCTGTCTCAACTTAGGTAGCATGACATCACTGGCCCTGGCTTGAAATGGCATGGTGCAGATGGATTCCAGCGACAATGTTAGGCTCTGTTGGCTGCCTGGGTTGCCGATTATCTGGAACAAGTCATGGTTGCTCAAGTGTCATATGGCTCACGCCCAAGGTGTGAAATTACTAAAGGTGCACCGATGGGGTATTCAACTTTTCGACCACTCGAGGACTCCCGATACCAGCATATTTACTCAGAGCTGCTGGATGACAATACTAATGATGCTCTGCACACTCTTGGTGTCCACCCAATCCACAACCAGTTCTGGCATTATCCACTCTGCAATGTCTATCGGCTTTGGCAGCCTGATGAATTGCATCAGCTGCTCCTGGGTTTAGTTAAAGATTTATTGAACTGGCTGCTCAAATACCTGAAAGCTAGGAATGTCAAAGATCAATTTGACAATCGATTCACACTGGTGTCACAATATCCCAGCCCCCAGCACTAGGTATAACCATTCCATTCATTGGAAAGCGGCACCTGGCATGGTAAAGAGCTTTGGGGCTGATCAGAACACTGGCAGTGAATTACGCACCATTTCTTGACTACTCCACTGACGACGGGAAAACTGCGTCGGAAAATGCCTCCGATGACATGGTCAAGGGAGCTGTGCAGGCAATATGTGAATTCACTCTACTTGTTAGCCAACAAAATCACTCTGCTCTATCCCTCAAAGCGCTAGATGATGCACTCAAGCGATTTTACCAGCAGCAGGGTATTTTTCAAGAACAGAAAATGTTGAAGTCTGCAAAGGCTAAAGTAGATGACCTGTTGGCAAAGGAATCCCATCAGTTATGCGAACAAAAGCTTCACAAGATTCATGCTGCACTCGAGGACCTTGTGTATGGAACTGAAAAGGTTTCCACAACCCAATGTAGGCAATTCCAGGTGCTCCTGAACAGTGCCCGACAAGTGGCACCCACTTGGTCAGATGCTGATTGTCAGAAGGCAATGGACTGATTGGAGTGCAAAATCCATCAAGTGACACCTGGTAAACGCAAGCATTTCAGTAAATTATTCCAACATCATGAGGGGCAACTATTGCTGGAAGTCGGGACCAAGGTAACCAGTCCCAGAAGCATATTCACCAATGAACTTGCCCAAATCAAGACCGCGACTGAAGACAAGGCTTAAAGGGTGGCAAATATGACCGCCAACGAGCGACTGCAATTTCAGATCTGCCCATCTGATGCTGAGACAGAATCAACGACCTGGAGCTTGGCTCATACTGAGCGCATAACTAACCAGCTGGAGAGATAGATTTATGGCATCACCTTGAATGGACAGAAGCGGTTCAGGAAGGAATTGTCGATCCGCTTGATTGAGTTTGAAACTTGGTGGGAGACAATTGTCAATCAGGCACTCTGGATACCCATTAAACAACACATAATACATTTTGGACATCCAAAGATTCATCATGTAAGCCATATGTCAGAGACCAATCAGCAAATGAGTTCCGGTGACAATTTTACCACTGATTGTTCTGAACCGCTACATATCGCCAATGTGAGGGAGGGATATTGATTTAGCATCAAAATTAATTACATTCGACAGATGCTTATGCATAATGACCAATGTACCGGTCGTGAATATGTGGAGGAGACACTGTCATTTCTTGCCCTCCAAGGTTGGTACGATATCGACTCTGAAAGAGTTTTCAACCTACTGTCCGCTACAGTTAAACAGCAAAGTACACCCGGAGCTCATCTGTCACGTCTCCAAACAATTCAGTACGAGCCCTTCATCCACTCTGTACCACAGCAGGTATATTATTTGAGAGAAACGCATGTCTGTAAAGAGTGCAGAAGCATCAAATTAACCTCATTCAGAGATGCAGCAGAAGATTTCGGATTTCCCAACTTTGGGCAGCTATTCCATCCGCAAATTGAAAGGACTGGGGACCCAAAGTCAGTGGACTTTCGCTTGGATAAGATCAGAATTTACTCATAGATAGTATATTTATTAAACTCCAGAATGGGCTGTTGTATTACCATCAACTATTTTACAACTCTACTTCTGTTGAGTGTCTGGGACTTGATTGCAAGGTAGAATATACCAATGCCAACCAAGGGATCATGCCTGAAGCTCATAATATCTGGGTCCAGTATATGCAAAGTGAAGAGAATGACCTCGATAACACATTCCAGATGAATTATTTCTTTTCCACCATCTTACATCAGCTGGACTCCACCTAATCAGATCGTCCAATTTCAGCAGTGCCTGCCAGCCGGCAAAGCAATATCAACTTTTTCTAAGTGGTTCAAGAAGACTCAACAATGGGTATTACATCCTCAAGCTCAAGGATATGTAGTGGTGATTCTAACAAAGTACAATGATCTGCAGGGTTGGGCTGATTGTGTTGACGGGTTCATCCAGGTTGTCAAATCAACGAATAAGATGCAAAATGTACCAGTTGGAGTGATACTTGCACCGGCACATTTGGTGAGGGAGAATGCTGCCTTGGGCGGCATCGATAGTATATGGCTTGTCAATCATGATGTCAATTTAGATACCAACTGGACTGTATATTAATTAGATTAGAATGCCTGATTCAGGAAGGTATCTGTGAGATGGTATATAGAATTGTACTATTCGATATAGGCATTATACATTATCACTCTTATAGAGTCTGGCTGTAGGTGCACTGGAATCCTCTATGAGAGACGTGTTGTAGTTCCAGCAGCTCCGAAATTTTCCCAACTTATAGGCATGATATTACAGCATTCTGAAGACAACTTCATACTCTTTAGAATATTCTAGTATTCTGTTCTGCTACTTCAAAAGCGTTGAGGAGCATCTGAGAAGCACACCGTCTTGCATTCAGCCTGTTTGGGAGCCTCTGGCAGCTTTGCGAGGAATTGGTGTGGCTGTACAGAGTTGCAGAGTCAATGAGTTATGACTTCCGAACAATCTAACATTTTGCTGATGTCACATTCCCACAAATTCAAGTCAACTCGCTGATGAATACAGTCTCAGACCGCCGTACACCTCGCATTGAGTGCCAACAAATCGACCACGTCTGACCACCCCTCCAATCTCGGTCGATCATGGCCTCCAAAGGTATCTCTAAACCAGCTCGATCACTGCCTCGGAGTGTATCTTTTCCTTCACTCAATCATGCCCTCCAAGTGCATCACCAAATTCGCTCAATCCTAGCCTGCAAGTCAATCTGCAAACTCCCAAGATCAAGGCCTCCAAATGCATCTCTGAGTACACTCGATCTCGGCCTCCCTGTGCATCTCCTATCTGGCTCATCCAGGGCCTCAGAGTGTATCTCTGAGTTCACTCGATCATCATGTTCAGACACACCTCGAATTGCTCCGAAGCACCTCCTGCTGCCAGTGCAGATATACCCTGTGTAGATGGGTAGCTGCATAGTTACATAGATACATTGAGTAGAATACAAACTGCATACATGAGTTTTAAAAATCGTTGAACAATAAGTAGTAGCTATAATTTCCAGGTGCACCAGCAGCATTCCCAAAAAAGATATTTTTTCCAGACTGCTCTACTGTAATTTGACGTGCTCCCAGGCATGTGGTTATTGGTCCCAGGCTTGTGGTCGCCACTCCCTGGCTTGTCGCCAGTGCTCCCTGGTGATTCCTGGCTCATGGTCAGCACTCCCAGGTGTGAGGTCAGTGCTTCCAGGCTTGTTGCGAGCGCTCCCAGGCGATCCCAGGCTTGTCATCAGTGCTCCCAGGCTTGTTGCTGGCGCTCCCAGGTGTTATCAGGCACACCTGAAGGCCACTACATCGGTCCAGTAAACTCTGGGATTTGACCACCCTGGGATTCTTGTCTGACAACTCTCAGTCACTCCCAGAGGCTCTCTGAGACTAAAATAAATTTTGCTGATACAGGGTCAACATATTTTGCGGCTCTCCAGACCTCAGCTCTTTGGAGGTTCAGCAAGTAGTCACACCACATTTGGCCCTTAGATTTCAAAATCTATTTCCACAGCTCTGCTTTCGGTCAGGCTGCTCCCTCTGACTGTCATCCACATCATTTCTTCTCTTGGCTGAGTATCATTCTTCTTGCCTTGTCGTCACCATTCCACCGCCTTTTGAACTTTACACATAACCTAGTTTTCTCTACAGTGATGTTTTGAACCTTGCTCAGTGCTTTCTGACACCAAGCGGCCGCCTGCTTAAGTTGATCCGCGGCACACCCAGCATTCGCGTACACTGATTCCTTCGCTAGCTGCATCGTAATCATCTTGCCAGCTTCCTAGTCATACTGGATCATTGCAGCCAGATTCCACCCTGTCACCAGCCAGTCGTCTGCCACCTGGACCATCTCTAGGTCTACATTCCATCTCATAGTCTTGTGGACGGATCCAGTTGTGTGGTTCTCAGCTAGTACTGTCCATTTACTGATTGGTCTATTCACCAAGGATAAATGAATGATCAACTTGCATTAGGGGTCTTCTCTTGTTCAGTAGTGAGTGGCCCAGTCATTGTTTCAAATATCCACTCTGTTTTCTTCTATGCAATCCTCCTAGAAGGCAGCATCCCTTTGCTAGGTTCATCTTGAATCCCATCATGCGATGCATGCATTCAAGTCTCCAGTGAGCTCCATTCTGCCTGGCTGAATGATTCGCAGCCATTTGAGTTTTTGGGCTAGTCTGTCTCTTGACTGTATGTCTTCTCGATCGTAAATATTGATGATCCTTGTCACCGTCTGTTCTCATCTTCAATTAACAGTGATGATAATATCTTTATTGCCACCATTACTCATCTCTGTTCTCTCGTCCGCTGCTAGGCCACTTCCCTTGTGCAATGCTGTAAAAACAATTTTATTTTGCCTATGTTGTATGCTGTGTGCTTGATTTCGAATGTGTTTTTTTCTCTTGGTGGCCCTTGTGAGCAAACTATGTCGGCCCATTATTCCACCCCCATTAAAAGTTCCACATTTGGCTACACCTACAACCTGTAACAGTAATGCATAGTTTGTTGTGTCATTCAAAGCAGTGGCTTCCGTTTCAGCCTCTCCAGGGGTCCCCATCATGGTCATGTTTTTGTTCGTTGCCACTACCTCTTTTTCCCTGGTATCATCTGCCTCCTTACCGGCCATCGGCTCCCCCACTTTGTGTTCTATGTCCCTTGCCTTTCTGGTCGCAAGTGCTGCTCTGTTAGCCCTAGTTTCCCCTTTGTCTCTAGGCCAGTCAGTTGCAATCTGCTGAGTAATCATGACATTCTGATGGCCTCAGTTTTCTTCCCACATAGTCTGCAGAAAGCAATATGATTCCCCTTGTAGTTCGGGCATTGTTCTTGCTTTGGCTGCACCATACCCCTTGTCTCGATGAGCATGTAGTCATGTTGCACCCCTGCTCATCTGGTCAGTGCCGCCTGGCGAAGCAGTCGCATTTTGGTTGATGGTGGGAGCACGTGATCTGTATGTGGCCCTATCCACAGCAGGGCTGGCTAAGGCTGTCGGAGCCCGCATTCGTGTACTGTTTGACTTTGTATCGTACTCCCACCGCAGTTTCTGCATAATTCACAAATCTCGGAACCATCTTTTTCCCCATCACAATCAAGACCCGTTACAATGCCTTCATCTCTCAACTCTGCTTCCTCTCCCTGATGTTTCGGCGGTTTGATCGCCATCAGACTTGCACAGAAATTGCCACTCCTTCATTCTCTGCCAGGATCTCCTCCCACATTTTCTGCAGTCCTTCCTTGCCCATGCACTTGTATTTTATGAGTCGGATGGTGTGGATCTTTGGTCTTTCCCTCGATTCATTTCCTTCAACAGCGATGATCTCCTTGCCCACTGATCGGGCATCTTTGATAATAATATCTTGGTCCAGGAGAGCCATCTCTGCAGGTGAATTTTGGTGCATTATTGCAGTAATTTTGCCGCGAGCATCGCGTTGTGCATTCGTGATCCGAACACGTGCCAGGACCTGCTGCTAGAACAGTGCTTTGTTGACCACTGGCGCAATTTCCTGATCAATCTTATTGAGTAGGGGGATGCTCTTGACCCTACTCAAGATCTGCTGTCTGGCTACCCTGCTTGAGCTCGAAATTGAGGGTGGGTTCTGGCCGGCAGTGTCAGCTGGCATCCTTGCAGTCGGGGTTGTATTGTTGTTCCTTTGCGGGACTGTCTCGCTCCTTCTGGGTGGTATACATCTCATCGTTGTTGTCATCCGTTGAGGCTACATCGAGGTCTGTGGTGGGGATGGGACCAGTTTTGGTTTCGGTTGTGGCTACTGCTGGTGTGGCCATGGCTCTCCTATCTGCTGCTGCAGTTCTGAGCTGTATTTTTGTTCTTGCTGCACTCGGCCTGCCTGCCTGCCTTAATGCGTGCAGCCCACTTTCTCCTCAGGTTTTGGATATCTCTTGCCTGCTCTCACTCTGGCCAGAATCTTGGCAGCTATAAACAAAATGCCCATCCCCCATAGAACATTGTGCTTGTGGTAAGTATCCCACTTTCTCACCATATCCTGCAACCATTCTTTCATGCTGAGCCACTGTGACTCTTCACCCTCTGCATGTGCTTCTAGCATTCTCGCCATCATGTCGACAGTTTGGTGCCACTGCCATTTCTCATGCCAGCCGCCTCATTGTTCTTTCAATTCTACTGTGCCAGCCTCCTGGTGCGTTTGCTGACTCCGACATCTTGCTTCTCAGTCTTTTCCCAGTCATATTCCGCTCCAACTGCTGACATGCAGCCATGAAGGTGACGCATGTTGTCCATCCTGACACTTCGCAAGCCTTGCCGTTGGCCTCTGCTGCATCTGCCATATTCGTATCTCCCATGATTGTTGGCTTTCCAATTGTCCCTCCAATCGGGCTCGCATTCTGTTGGGTCAACACTGTTGCTAGTTCATTGCTCATTCTGTCCCATCGCCTTGATCCCATACCCCGTTCTACAGCTGGCATATCCGCCCTTGTCCAATCGCCCAAAGGTTCTGCCAATGCAATTTCGGGGTCTATATAATGGTGAAATTCAAATGCTGGTGTCCGGTTGATGCTCATTCTTGCAGTTGCGCAGTTATTCTACTGGTTTTGTGTTTGTTTTTTACCAAGACCTTTCGAGAATCCACTCAATAGTGTGATATCAGGTGCTCTGTTTGGGCAGTTGCCATGACCGGCCTCCTCCAATCGGCCAGCGGCGCTGAAAGTGCCATACCAGGGTTGATTCGATGCTGGAAATCATTTACTGGTACACCCTTGTCAATCGCTACCATGGTTGTTGAGTTGTTCTGCAATTACTGTTTTTGCCGGATTGGTCCGATGTACATTGGAGTGGTAGTAGATCTGTATTGGCTGCCAAAGGAGACATGAAAGACGTTGTGCATTCAATTCACATGCAGTTAGTCTAAATTGTAAGCATTCTGATAGATGACCATACTGACTATGTATGGGCGTGTCTGTTTGTAATCCCACTTCTTTGATGGCTTTGCTGTCCAGAATTGCTGCTTTGGAATTGGTACAATATCTCCTACCTCAAAAACAATCTTCTTGTCTCTGGCATATTTCCTCTGACATGCTTGAGCCTCTTGTAAGTTCTGATTGAGAATTGGGTGAGTTTCTCCTAAGCAGGCTGCAAATGTACCTCCTTGGATCTGGGATTGGTGGCACAATAGTTGTTTCGAGATATCAAACTACATCATTGGATGGTAGTGGTACCTTGCTCAGAAAAGAGGTATCCTTATAGGGTCACATAATATATTATGGTACAGCGGGGAAATTACAGTGATGTATACACTAGCCAGGAGCCTGTAAAGAATCTCGAGAATGTACAGTAATTGGTTGAAGAGTTTTACAAAGAGCATCAAAATAACCCCCTAAATTGATTGAACTTGGAGGATTTAAATTGGGCACTTCTCTGCTTAGCCTCATTACTATCTGTCTTGTTGCACTCTAGCTACTACAAATAGTATCACCACTAGTGTTTACCACCTACCACAGAAGGTGAAGCTTTGCTGTTCACCAACACTGCTGTGAGGCACTTGAATATTACTAACTCATTGTGGAACTTGTTAAGTCATAAGGTCATATATGCATTTAACAGTTGTTTGCGCTTCTTGTTTCTTTGGCTTATTTTATGTACATGTATGGCACCACAGGGGGTCTGCTCCTTACTTGTGGGATAATTGAACAGCAGATATGATTTGGTTTATCACCAATAGCATGAGAATGCCCAGGGTCAGATAACAGCAACTAATTGATGATACCATATGATCTCTCTGCTATCACAGAGTACTAATCGTTCCTATATACCGCTCTATTGTTCTAATATATTCTTAAGTGCAATAGTATCTTCTCACACAATTTCATATGCTGCTATAGCTGGACATACATCCTTACACTGAGAGACAACTCCAATTTAGAATGGTGGTTTAAACAATTAATATCAGCTACACAGGAGCAATCCAAGAATTGGAAAGGCCTATCATATAGAATGTCCAAATGACACAAGTTGAATCTTGTGCAGATCATAGAACATGAAAGCAATATTCTATTCCATAGTAATATTGTGAAACATGACTTGTAATTTCCATATGAAATTAATACTTGAGGAATTCTTGTAATTGCTTATTTATGATTGAAGTTGACATACTCCACAAATGTGCAATCCAGTGAAGTACAAAATGTTAAATCTGACTCCAAATATATATTCTTTATACTATGCCAATATTATCCAACTTCAATCAATTATTATTCTATTATTACCATTCAAATATACCTCATATCTGCAAATCAGGTGACTAGGCTCCATACCCACTTACACTCTACTGTTAATATTTCAATATACAGTAGTCTGTAATATATTATCTTCTTTAGTCAAAGCTTCTTATTATAGAAAGCAAGAATGAATATTTTACCATACAGACTGTGTACAAAACTATATTATTCAGTACATAATACTTGTTCAGGTTTACCTCATCTATTAATCCAAACAATACCTGATTGACTTATACAGGCAAGTACTAAAATGCCATTGTGAGTATTCTCAATGTCAACTATCCTTTGGAGAAAGGAAGCCACCACATGCTCAATCATTATGCATAGCCCTGGTAATATCACTAAACAATATAATGACTAAGTTGTTAGACTTGGGCTTCTACTTCCCAGATTCAACACTATCTGCTGTAGTGAGATCTCCATGAATAGTACTAGAGTTTAATATACTGACTATCTCAAGATAATCTTTACATAGTAAATGACCAGCAACTCTCACTCACCCAATGTGCTGCAATTCCTTACCAGCCCAAGTTGACAATACTTCTATCACAGATTCATCTAGTTTCTATCTGAGTTTTGTATTGCAGTTTCCAAATGCGGTATCATAAAGTATATTCTGGAATTTAATCTCCATCAAGAGAGTTTTGTGTAAGTGAGATTCTTCAAAGGCAGTATTAGCCCAGTAACTCAGTAGGTGACCATTAACTCCTATCTAATACTTATACCATCAATTCTGACAGGGCAAATTCCATAACAAATTATATCTGCTTCCAATTCTTTTCTGCATTCAACAATGCAAGCAGATTCCAGTGGTCGATGATGGCATCAGTTATGATACACCAGCCTCTGAGAGGTAACACAACTCTCAGTTCAAGTCACGCCTGCAATCCCATGCATGCATTCAATCCAGCATATTGATTCCAGGCTCATTACACCTCAACTCCCCATCTTTTTATTCAAATATTCACCTAACTAACAGGACATAACATGTTGTTGCTAATTACTATCATCGATAATTCATAGTACTTTCAATTATGTTATTTGATAATATCTCAACTACATTACACTGATGCTAATAATGAAGGTGTGATTCCATAATATGCTTTTTACCACATCATTTGCATTCAGTCTTGATATGACCAGTCTGTTGTGCTGAATCTCTCTCTATTGACGCAAACTCACTGACAGTCTGTCTAGGCCTAATTGACACCGAACCAACACCTAAAGTTCATTTGGCCGTGCCGCACTCAACCCTGAACCAAATCACATAATAACTGTACTCAAATCTGTCGCCACACTCCTCCAGGGTGGTATCACAACTACAAGTGTTAAACTGAAATGAAATTGAAGATAGAGCTTACCTGAAGCTCACCTAAAACAACACCAAGCCCAGAATTCCTCCCAAACAAATAACCATATGTGGAGCACCTCCAAAGCTATCAACCCTACTTGGCGCACCTCCAAAACAATTATGCTCTTGCTTGATATCACTTACATGCAAACTTTACACACAGCAGAACTTACCCACCAATCTAGCCAGCCACACCAGAAAGATAACTTTGACGTGGACCAGGACTCTCAGCCAATATATATTCATATATCCTGAATGAATAGCCATTGACAGGCGAATCTAGCACCCCCAATCTATAATCCACAATTGTAACAGCAACTGCTGCGCTTGTTTGGTATGCAATGCATTTCTCACAATGATCTCATGATTTCTTCATTACCGTGGCAGCCAAAGCCCCAATCACAAGTCCCAATATCTCATAGACTTGCCTCTGACCATTCCAACAAAGTCACAAATCTGCCTCTCCTCCCTCTCGATATACTCTGTATACATTTCAATCATTTGCTGATCACCGTCAATGTATGAAGTGGTGGCACACACTGAATAACAGCACTTCATGGATGGAATTGCTTGATTTCTGATTCTCATCCAATAGTCATCAAATGATGTCGTCCTAATCATCTTTGCCGCTACAATTGTCAGTGCTGTGCACTCCACCAGTACCACGCTTGGACATACAGCAGAATGTGCCCCACATTATGGCATCTGTAGCATACCTGTGTATGCCTGTGGCAATGCTTCTCAAAATCAGAACAAGTACAATTACTCTAACTATTGTTGCCAGACAATATCCAACTCTTCTGGGAATGTGTTCATCAAACACTCTGTATCGGCACCATTTGAGAACATTGCTGCCGCCTCCAAATCGTGTTTCTGCTGTAATTGTGCTTTGGAGTCAGCTTTCATCTTCATAACAATCTGCTGTAGTGTGTCAGTCGGGGTGTCAATCTTGTTGTGTATCAACTTGGTCAAATTCCTCCAATCATCATCCTTAGATATGCCTCATACCTGGTGGTATCTAGATTCTCTCTTTCTTCTTGTACCGGTCGAATTCTCCCTACAGAGGTTTAAGTCACTCCACTACCTCTAGATTTTCAATACATATTCCTGCACATTTTTACAATCCCTCAACTGCACTGCTGCCATGTCATCTTGTAAAGCCCACACATTCAGCTTCACCATAAATTCGCACTCCTCCTTCAGCTGATCCCACAGTGCTATCACACCTTTCTGATGCGGATACTGCATCTCAAAATACATCTCAATCACATGGAGAATGGTCGACCATGTGATCGCATGATGCTTCTTCCATGCAAAGAACTCTGTGTGTGATTTGTATCCGGTTCCTTCTCTGTACCATCGACAATCCCCAGGAATCTGCATCTGCTCTAAGAGTATTTCAATGTCCAAACTCCAGCTCTTATGGTCCATATGACCAAACTTCTTAATTGAGATCACTGTTCATTTGGCCATGTTAGGTAGACCTCCTGTCAATGTGTGAACCGCCTGGACCTTAACGATGATGCCATGATTTGAAATCTAAATCCACCATCTGCAAAACAGATTGCAGAAACTGGGAGCCTCCAGGAGTGTGTGTGATGAGGTGGACTGTAAAGTTAGAAGCATCAGTTTTGGGAGAGGATCTGATACTTGGAGAGCATTCCAGGAAGTCATTGGACTAACTTGGATCTCTGATTACTGGTACAGTGCAAACATGGAAGTGAAGGTGATAAGTTTCAAAATATGTCAAAGCACCAGAGAGACCATTGGAAGCACATGGGAGTGTTGCCCAACCAATATCAGTATCCCTAACAAACTCTGAGTGATTTAAGGGTTCTTTTGGATATTCCTTGTGAGGACTGCAGGTGTTTTCTGAGACTCTACAGATGTACATGCTCTATGGTGAATATGATGTACAGATTATTGTTCATTTTCACTTCCAAATCATATTTATCTTGCTAATGATGCCTTCTTCAACATTCTGTGTTTTGCATTGCGACTTTAAGACACCAAAGAAAACAGTAAGCAATTCAAAAATCAAAGCTGGTATACCAAAACTATAATGCGACTAAGCAATTGAATGATATCAATCAGACATGATGTCAATGTCATCAACTACATCTCCCATCTCATCAGAGCCAATAAAAGCAGGAACACAAAATTCAACAATTGAACACAGAAGCTGAAGGCACTCTTTGTATTTACTGATACTGCATTGCAGGCGAGGAAGTGAGATTCATTTCAAATGTTCTTTCGCTGAATTTGTGATATCTAGCAAAGATGTAATGAGATGTTACCTAGCTGCAAATCAAAATGGGGTTTGAAAAGCAATATAATACATTTGGTTGAAAAAGGGGAGAAACTATCTAGAAAAGAGGAGCACAAGATGGGGAGTGCTTGTGAGGAAAAGAGGAGTACAGAGAAGGTGATGAAGAAGAATTGAAATAAATAGAGGAGCACTCCACTAAGTGGAGAAGTGCTGACAGGGATTGACAAGCACTGATCACAGCGCAGAACCACTGAACAGGGTGTGCATGGTCCATGGAATGATATATAGCTAGGACAATCCAGACTGAACACCATCAGCACAGATTAAGGGGTGCCAATCCCCGCGGAGGAGAGCTGAAGCGAGGGGAATGGAGGATGGATTGATATGGTGAAGCGCCAATCCATGTAGTACAGCATCGAGGGGAATTGAGGAGTCCCAATCCCTGCGGGGAGGCACCGAAGAGGTGGGGCACAGAGCACGGAATGATTCCTGGGAGCGAAAATCCTGACCGAAGAGCTCCGGTGGAGATTGAGGAGTGCCCAACGTTGTGGGGGATAGCCAAAATAGTAGGGGTATGGAGTGCTGAATGAAAGCCAAGAGCACCATTCCAGTCAGAGACGCACAGACAGGGAGTCAGGAGAATCTAGCCCAGTGGAGGAGCACAAACAGAGCAGAATTTGGGCATGGAATGAAATGGAAGAGTGCTGATGTGGATTGAGGAGTGCTACTCTTAGCAGAGTTGCACTGAAAGGGGGAGGGGTATGAAGTGGCCCACTAATAATTAACTGCTATTTGCAATGGCTTCCAGAGTCAAATATATCCCAGGGGATATGGAAAATGTACCTTGATATTCATCATGAGAAAACATAACCATACCCATCTTTCCATGGGCATATTCTGCCAGCGCTAAAAGAATAGCTGCAGCCACTACTGCTAATGTCTGTGAAGCGAGAGGTTGAAAGAACTGGGATGTAGTTGGCTGGCACCGAAAGCAGTTTTGGGCGCTGAAAAACTGATGGTAGATTTCATCCAGTACTTCCATTCTGGTGAATGATAAATTCCATATCTTCCACATCCTTTTGAAGATAAGCATCAGCTATAGGATACTCTCTCACCTGGATCTGAAGCTCTGTCTCTGTGCACAAAGTACACCAGTCTCTACAGAGAACTTTTTGGCCATCCCATATGCCAACCGTCCTCAAATGCTACTAATCTTCATTTTCAACTATGTCTATTTTGTGGCATAGTAAATATAGTGAGTTTGCTAGAGGATAATTAAGTGTGATTCAAGGCTTCCTTGTTCTAGTGTTTGCAGATCGATATTGAAACATCGACCATCGGGAAATTGCCACACAGATGGTATACCAACAGGAGCACTAGCAGATGCCCACTGACAATCCTTAACTTCAATTGCTACTTTCCAAGCTTCTTCAGCAATCGAGTACTTCTCATTGGATAATATTGACCAAGGAGTCTTTGTGAATATGATTGCTTGCATGATTCTTCTTGATACCTCGAAAGTAGCCTTTTGGTGTTGGTGAACGTTCTGATCTCCACTGGCCTTGGGTTGTGGAACATTCTGGTCTCCACTAGACTTGGGCAGGAGGAGCACCTGGGTGGGTGTGGGACGGTCAGACTCGCATAATGTGTTGAGCACAGTTGACTTTTGGCATTTCAGCAATGGGGGTATCATTGCTGCAGCTCGTTTTGGGATTGTGGAAGTGGTGGGCATGCAATGACCGTTTTGGCAGAGCACCTTTCCTTTCCCTGTGCAACCTGTATAGTTCATAATGTCTTCTCCTGGTGTATCTTATCTCAAAAGTAGTGATTTCTGTCGGTGATCAAAATCATCTTCATCGATATTAGATGGCAATGAAGCCTCTCCGGCCGCCTCACTTTCGTCATCATCAATTTCTATCAGATTGGTATCATTAAGCTGTGTCATCAATGAAATATGGGATATTAGTGATCTGCAATACAATGCCAAAAGGCAGCAGACTGAAAGTATGATATTTGAATGACAATGAAGAAGAGTGTATCTTGAATGCAAGTGCAAGTGCTCTATCATTGGGTGCCTATCGATTCTTCTGTCAATAGGAATTCGTTACCAAGCTTGGTGTAGCTTCCATATTAATGAAACTGAAGCTACAAGTTTGGGGAATATAGAAGAGACAGACTGTGTATAACCAGGAAATATAGGATTAAGTGCAATACAATAATGGGAAAAACAGTGCAAGAGGTTGCACAACGATGAGCAGGATGCAATTGGAGGCACGTTATGAAAGTATTCAGAAGAGATGACTTCAACAGTTCATATTTTCATTGATGATTTTATGTCCAGTAATGTGATTTATGAAGTCTCAGGTGTCCCTGTATAGTTGCATTCCTACTCCCCATATTGGATGTTAGCACTGCTATCAACAATGCTATGAATGCAAGAATTGGAGGTTTGTTTCAGCCGATGCACATAGAATTGAGCCAGACACACTGGAAGAACTGGCCACAATAACAAGATTGTTACATTCAGTAACCCTTGGTGCTGGGCATATGCAGCACCCAGAACCTGACTGAGTCCTAGTGCCCCTGCATATGAGTCATCCAAATTTAGTAATTCTCCATGAATTCTGGAGGTTTTGAGGTGCCCACATGGCATACAATACGTTCCTGCACTGGGTATCTGCAGACTTGAATCGATTGTGATCTTGTAAGAAACAGTTGGGTTATAATGATTCAGACAGGATTTGTTATCAATAGGGGAAAAGTATGAACCTCCATCTGTAGTCTATCTGCTGGAAGAACACCCTTGTTTTCATGATATTCTGTTCTATTAGGATGCTGCTACTACATTTGCGATCTATAAGGCAATATTGTAAGCTCAACTTCCTATTCATACATTGAACTGTGCTATGTATCCAGAATTCCCTGATAACAATATTGCAGTTAATGGAGAAGGAAGAGTGAGATAATTCAGGGGCACAAAGGAGAGATACAACCATAAAGGAAGATTGGTATAGAACAATGACGATTCAAGGGTAATTATATCGATTCGTGTGCTCGTCAATTCCAACATTGCTAACAAATTGGATATGAATAATTATTTACAGTCCGATATTGTGCCAAGTATCCAGTATGTCATACACCGTTAAACCTCAAATTTACTCTCTGTGTCAACCAGTACACAGTTGAGTAGGAATCAATCTGTCTGTGGAGAGCAATATATGATTGTATGAATGCATTGTGAGACATCATGTCACTGCAGGCAGAGGAATAATTGTATTCAGTTCTGGAGAAATGAGATGCATTGAGATTTAAATGGTTCTGTTGATTCAATACAACACCTGAGATTGCAGGCTCACCACACTCTGACAGTTAACTGCACTCGACGAAGCTGTCTTTTCTCAACTCGACCGTTGCAGATTCTCTGTTTTCACACTCTCTTGATGGAAATTGATTCACATCATCATCATTCAGATGTGAGTTGCTGCAGCTAACACATATGTTTAGTCAGAATCCAGTCTCAAATGCACTACAAGCATTGATAATTTAGACTTCTTTGAGCAAGTGTGGTACATGGGGTGAGCAGGAGTTGCTAGTCATCTGTAGAGTCACTGAGCAGAATCAGTCTTTTGAGATTCTCACTCAAAGCTCCAGTCCTGTTGACAGAGCCCAAACTGACAGAACCAATTGTAGGATTACGAAGCATAGGTCCAATCAGACTACTGACTCAATATCGAGTTAAGTGACATTACTAATCGGCCAGCGCTGTGCATTTATGAATGAGTGTACCATTGCTACTTTCTATTAGCATACATTTGACACTCAGATTAACATTGGAAGCATTTTAGCAGCGGCCTTCACATATCAATCAAGCATTGATTCACATATTCGAAGATGTGGAACAGGATAAGCCGCCTGCACCTAAATGCAAAGTAACTGGATATATAACATTCCATGTGTACTGTTTCAACTGTTTCACAGCCACAGAAATCATGATTGAGAATAAAGCAAACAAAAATATATGGTACACTGTGAACTTGGGAATATACAGTTTGGTGGCTGATTTGTCGCTCTGCAACCTGCCTGGGCTGGAATAATTCATTCAAAATGAGTCACAGCTTGTTGGAGTTGGCTTCCTACGAATCTAAGAACATTATACATGTCAGGATTGAACGTGTGAGGTGTGCCTGAATATCAATCAGTGTGAACGAAATGCCTGGCATTGAAAGATGCATCTGAGCCATCAATACCCAAGCGTTGTCTCATCACCTGATGATCCGTGATGTAGACCAGCAGTATACCAAAACAACTATCATATGCGAGCAATAACAGCAGATTTGTAACCAATATACAAGCCATGTGTAGTTTGCTGGCACATTTACTCACTGTCATCTAGACTGACTTCATTGCAAAGTGGGATTCGCCAATATGTTGTGCTCTGTCTGTTATCCCAGAACACAAGACCCAAGGCATATCCCAGGTTCTCTGGTGCACCTGAAAGTGGTTGAATCAAGCATTTTTCTAGTCATTCAATTTCGAAATAAGTAAATGGCCTCAGGTTTCCAGTGTGCCTGAAATTTGCCATTGATTAATGATTCAGCCCTTCACTAATTTGTGTACCATTTTTCCATCAAGGCCAAATATCATATGATGAGGTGAGCCTCAAAATCGAAATTGTAGTTGCAGGCATTGTAATATTATCAATTGGTGCCAGCAACAAATCTTATAACCGGCTCTTGTTCATTTGACCAGCCTGCCAGCAACATTTCAAAATGAATTCTCTTCTATTGACCTCATCTTATATTTGTTGTAAATCGTATTCAAGAATGTCACTGAATTTCCACTCTAACCCATTCTGCTTTCCGAAACAACCTTTCTTGAATGAAACCGTTCATTCACAGGAAAATGACCCAGAAAAATGATATATTTATGCAGTGGATTGTGCGTTACCAATGACCTTTTTGACACATTGTATCAGTTGAGAAGAATGGGTGGTGTCAATGTGTAAAGAGGTATACCTCAATTTCACTGTCCAAATAATCTGCGATGATCTTTCATCTGACTGCAGCATGTTTACGTTGTGTGTCAGCTGGTTTGAATGTTCTTCACGAGACTTCAGAATCTAGTAATTTCTCAACATTGTGATTTTTGGTCAACTTAACACATAATACAATACTCTCATTTGCACCACTGCAGAGTGAAGGTTGAGATCACGCATGCAGTTAGTATAGCCTACACGATTCGTACTCAGTAGCCAAGTGGTGGTACCATGGTTAGCCATAGCCAAAAACCTAATGCAAATACTCAGAGCTACTCATGCAATACCAAGAACATTCGTCTTTTTACCATACAGTGTGCTGCCAGAAGATGTTGCAGGTGACGCTCACTTCGGGTGTAGTAACAAACAACCGGATATTTGAATAATCCAGGAAGGTTAGCTCTATTTCTTTACATTCATTGTTGCCAATTTCTGCACAGCTGTGGAATATGTCCACATGATCCACAAAATACTTCATCAGCCACCACTTCATATGATGAACCCGGCCAGAAAGAGGACAAAAGAGCACTGCCATTAGTGAACAAGATGTATTGGGGAGGGCATTTGCATTGCTCTCTTGTTTGTGAAGAAGAGCCTCACTTGATGCTTCCTCTTCATCGTGCTCGGGATACTGCACTGATTCATCGGCAATCATTGGCCGAATTGACACTGTGATCCACAGGACGATGGGAGAATCCACATTAGTATTGAGTGATCACTCATAATAGCATTTTGCAGAATTGTCGTTGCAATTCTTGGTGTCTCACAACACTAACACACAATATGCTAGCCTCCATCAATGAACCCTCCAAGCCACTGAAGCACCCTGTGTAGTACGACCTTCAACAATGGTGTTCAGTTTTGTTTGCACATCCTCAGTCCACTCGGGATCGATGAGGTGTGCATTCACCATTGGTATCGGATTGACAGGTATTCCATCGAGATGTCTCGATTCCAACAACCACGTGATTGCTCAATGGTTTCCAATCTGTATCATTGGATGTGCCACATCTGGTTCAGCTTCTTTGTATTGAGTCCAGATGCCATGCATGAAACTCTTCAATGTGGAATACAGTGCCTCTGCACCATGCTTATGTATCACAGTATGATGCTCTGGATCTTCAGGTGCATATTTAAACAGTCACATCAGCTGACAGCACCAGTCAAGGAGTCAATTGAATTCCAGCGTAGCTATGACTTCAACTCTGAATCCAAATTTCACTTTATTGCAATTTGACAGCCCACATTATTTTTTGACTTATACTTATGAAACTCATCAAAAATACTAACACTCAATGAACATTATGACAGTTGGCTGTAGCTTCATCGTTTCCATCTAGATACTAAACTATCATACAAAACAAAGGGGACATTCCCTCAGTTTTCAGGCTCATTAATACTGGTGATCAGATCCTTATGGGTGAGATTTGCATGTTCCATGTCATCCAATTTCAGACGCTTCCAATTAGTTCCATGGGTCTTCTAGTCGATGATACTCTTGGATGTCTCTGCCGCTCTCGGAATTGGAATCACTAGCATAGATTCCACAGCTGATATATGTGCTGAACCCAGCTGAGGTGAAGTTGTCATGATCTGTAACAGGCAGCTAGGCACTGAATCCAATCTCTGGAATGGATACCATGCTCATTTTTCATGGATAGTCCCAGGATAGTTGTTCTGAGTCATATCCACCCCTTCATCAAGTGTATTCCCACTCAAAATTGTAAGTGGTAACCCCATCACTGCATTCACCATCAGCATTTTGCACATTATAGCCAGTGCAATCGATATCAAGATCTTCCCAACGGGTATTTCATTAGCCATCAGCACCTCTGACTTATCCGAATCACAAACCCATCTGCACACAATGAACGATATTTCCGAAATCTGGGGTACAAGAAATGTTGTTCCAGGCAGTCACACAATCGAATGATTACTGCCCGGAACTCGATCGGCTGTCTATTGGCGAATGACATGGTCATTCACCAGCCAGACCACCGATTCAAATCACCCATGTTCAAATTCCTTATTCATTGTATTAAGTACATTGCTCAGTACTGAACTGCCACTCTCTGGATCTAGGACCTTCTCACCATCCTCCACTTACTGCTGAATGTCCCTTGTATGTAGTTCAGTTTTCTTTGCAACCTCAACGATCTCTTTCCATTGTTGTGAGGTTCACAGGGCAGATGGGCTTATCCGCTGGTGTGCCTAAAGTTCATAGTGATGTTAGATATTTTGCAGACAAGCAAGCATAGGAACAAATATATATGTGTGGAATATAATCTATTCTATTCTGTCCATCAGAACGTATATTAATACATGTACCATTCTCTAGCCCGCTATCCTCCTCTCCCTCCAATCTTCTTCTCTCTTCAGAAACTTCCAAAGTCTATGTATATTGACCAGCAGCTGGGTAAATCTAGGCTTAGCATGACTAGCAGGGATAACCTTTGCTGGTCGAATTACCTGCTCTGCACTCTGTTCCCCTGTTGCAATCCAAATTTCAACCAAAAATATAGCCAAATTGTATCACAGTTTCAACTTGAAAGAATTTGGAACGCAACAGTTGAATGAAATCTGCCCGTGTATGGGGTCATTCCTTGCCTGTGCAGGTGTGAATAATCTAATACAATCTTCGTCCGATGTGTCCTGCTCCAAGATGCACATTAACATGGATCTTACAATATTTCGCACTTTCGAGCATCTATTATTGTCGATGAAATCGATCTGCTCCTCCCAGTGCCTAACTTCTGGTTACAAGGCTTGGAATTGATTGGGAGGCATCATATTATCCTTCCCATTCGTAACCCAGCAAATCACAACCATGCACATTGTAATTGGCATCTTGGGGAGGTTACTACTCGGCTGTGTGACTGCACACTCGCCGACATCTACCATCAGTCTCTTTCTTCTGCGCCTGCTCTTCCTCCTCAACTTCCAAATATTACTTGTACATTTCTTGAAAAAGATCTTGATCCACTGTCACCAAATCCATTCAGTATGATCAATGATCTCCAATGGCAGCCAGCATGCACATGTCATCAGAATATCTGCAACCACCATCTGCCAGTACAGGGGTCCATCTCCAAGCTGTTTCAAACAGTTCTGCCCCCAGATCGTGCCATGATACTTTGTCTCCAGAATCCCAGCTACCCATACTTGCTTCCACTTGTTGAAAGCACTGTAGTTGGCCTACTTCATCCATGTGGCAAATTGCTCCAAGGAGAATTCAGTTAGCTTTAGGTTGATTATGGCTTTGCCCTCTGCACCACCCAAGTATGACAAATCATCACTTACATCATCTGCATCATGTCTGTGGTAGGACAGTTTGGGCAATCAGAGCAAATCCACAATCTCTGCAATATTAGTTTCAATGCTTCCACTGCCAGCTGGGATATCTTCATCAAGAGGCTGATGAGGGTCTACCAGATGTGACGCAACGTCGTCAAGGTGGAGAAGAGCTGGATGATCTTGTCTGAGTGACTGCATCAGCAAGAAACATTTCCGTCCGGGCGGAATGGCTCCGTCAGAGTGGACGTGCTCCGTCAGCGCCATTAGAGGCACCCCGGTGGCGGGTTACTCCACGCCCAGTGTCAATACCACGCATCGCGTTGCATATCGCCCTCCGATCGCTGTTCCGCCGTGTCTTCTTGCTCTGTTGGTCACCTATTTTAAACAAACACTCTGGCGTTGTGGCCAACTGTGACCATACGTCGGAATGGGTTCATTGGTTTCACATTTGCATCCGGATTGCAATGGGTGACGCTTCGAAAATCTCTCCTTGCGTTCCTTCTACATCAAGCTCGAGGAGCATAGGAAGGTGAGAAGATATGATACTACCCGGCCATGAGGATCCACGCAATTGCGCGGATCCACGAAATCTCGGACAGAGCGAGTGAGACCCACAGTTGGGCAAGATAGAGTGTGAATTTTCATTGCATGATAAGAGGGGATGGAAATGAGATGATGTCTATCTACTCTGGGGTCTGCCGAATATATAATCCCCGTCACTCTGTCCACCTCCGTTACCCTTGTATCTCAGTACAACCGCCGTTGCTCCTTGACGATGCACTTGATCGAGCATGTTTGAGAGGCACTTGGACACGGAGATCGAGTGAACTCAGAGATGCACTTGGAGGCCGTGATTGAGCGAGTTTGGATATGCACTTGGAGACTGAGATCGAGCGAATTTGGAGATGCACTTGGAGGCCATAATCGTGCAAACTTGCACTGCGTAATCGACCGAGTCTGAAGATACACATCGAGGCCGAGACTGAGTGAACTCAGAAGATGCACTTGGAGGCCGTGATCGAGCGAGTTTGGTGATGTACTCTGAGGTTGTGACTCAGAGGGTTTGGAGATGCACTTGCAGGCTATGATCGAGCGAGATTGGAGGAGTACTTGGAGGCGGTTGATTCGGAGGGAGGCGCGACGGCAGCTGAGACTCTATTCCTTGGTTAAGTTGTAATTGTGGGAAGGTAGAGAGTTGAGTACAACATCCGCCGAGGGATGAGAAACTGGCTGGGAACGGGAGACTGTCGATCTTCGGATGATGCTGTACTTGGTGTATGCTGTACTCAGTGTCAACTCATGATTATGGCATGGAGAGATAGAGAGGGATGACTTAACTTCGTGTTCTTAAGTGATGGTAGAGTTGAGCACAAGAAAGAGAGAGATCAGAGGAGATGGGGGAAATCATCATGAGAGACTGGGACTTAGAGAATCTTGTGTGGGAGTCGATTGACCATCCCCCATATGACAGGTACGAGTCCCGATCCGGCGGGTAATAACACCAATACGAGGTCTTCTAACCCAATCAGGCAAGTCATACTCCTGTTTTCTCATACCCACTCGTATCCTCCATATCGTTCTCATCTTCATCCCCTATCTCTCTCTTTCTTGTCCACAACTCTACCATCATCGCAAGATCACCAAGCTAAGTTATCCCTCTCTATCTCTCCATGCCATAATCATGAGTTAACACCGAGTACAGCATACAGCAAGTACAGCATGAGCCCAAGATCGACGGTCTCCCGCTCCCAGGCAGATTTCGAGTTGACCCCAGAATGTAGCTTAAGATTCCGGTGTACCTCCCTACCGATTGACCGCCACCAGCCAGTTCTCCTTAAGAACTTTAAAGGTAAAGTCACCTTGTCACATTCCCACGGTTGCGAGTAAACTAACTGATGAATTGAGTCCCGGCGCGCCGTCCATCGACCGCCTCCAAGTACTTGTCAAATCTCGCTCGATCACGGCCTCCAAGTGTATCACCAAACTCGCTCAATCACGGCCTCCAAGTGCATCTCCAAACCCGGTCGATCACGGCTTCCAAGTGCATCTCCAAACTCGCTCGATCACGGCCACCAGGTGTATCTCCAGACTCGCTCGAGTACGGCCTGCAAGTTTGCACGATCATGGCCTCGAAGTGCATATCTCCAAACTCGCTTGATTACGGCCTCCAAGTGTATCTCCAAACTCGCTCGATTACCGCCTCCAAGTGCATCTCCAAAGTCGCTCGATCACGGCATCAGAGTATATCTCTGAATTCACCCGATCGTCATTTTCAAGCACACCTCGAATTGCTCTCAAGCACCGCCTGCAGCCCGTCCAGATATAGCGTGTATAGATGGGTAGCTATATAGATACATAGATACATAGATGAGAATACAGAATGAATACATGACTGTGATTCGAGGTGCTCCCAGACATGTCGCCGGCGCTCCCTGGCGCTCCCAGGCTTGTCGTCGGCGCTCCCAGGCTTGTTGTCGGCGGTCCCAGGCTTGTTGCCGGCGCTCCCAGTTACTCTGAAGGTCGGCAGGAATGCCCTCCTAGCGTCTGATACTCTCTTGAAATTGACACATCTAAGTTTACACTCCACATCCTCTCAGACACTCCTGGAGGCTTGCAGTGACTAGAATACATTTTGCTGATGCTATGCAACGCGACCTGTCCCCTGGGCGACGGGCAGCGTCTAATTCTCCATCACAGGGTACGACATTCCGTCAGAGCCGTCAGAGCCGTCCAGAACACCCGGGTGTTTCTGACGGAAACTAGAGTTGTTGCTGATGTGGATTGTTCCGCAGCAGTGCTGGGGGCATACTTCATTCACATCGAGATAACTCCCCACAGTCTGAGTACTGTACTAGGTTGATCAGTTGAGACCAACCATAGTTGCCTTGGTGGAGATCATATACTGGCCACGGTGGCCCATATGTTGGAAATCCTTGCCTTACACCTGTGCATGGTGGCAAACTAAGAGCCATGTTGAATACAGAATGCAGGTAAAACTGAGGAGTGTGTGGAAATGGCTACCATGAGGGAGGGTAATCGTACCCATGTGGTGGATGATATCAGGTCGTGTGTTTCCCAAATGGACTGTCTTTGCCAATGGCAATTTGAGAAATACTATCCATTGATCGCAAATTGTCAGTATGGCGATGTTTAATGTTAGCCACGGTTCCGGACCGTCACTTCGGGTCCGGGTCCGGGTCCAAACCGAACCGTTGCCACATTGGCAGTCCAGGTCGTCAATAAACCTGAACTGCCCACTCGGGTAAGGTTCCATGGAAAACTCCCAACCTGTCTGAATTGGGCGGGTTGTCAGCTGGTCGCCCAACGGGTCCATCTATTGATTCATATATGGCTCTTGAATTTGCAGTGTGCTAATAGTATCTTATCAAAATCGCGTTTTCAGCAACCAACAATGTGCTTTGGCTTGTTGAGCAGTTTGCAATATAGAGTAATTTGGTATCTGTATTTCACCTTCGATAGATGGTATTTTTGCCGAGAAAGGCGGTCAATAATACAGTTATGCATCGGAAGATCCGCGCGATGCCTTGATTACGAAATATGCAAGTCCTAAAACTGTTCACGCACCATTGACGCTCATTTTCAGGATGCCGCAGGGAGCATGTCGCTGATGTCTTTGCCTGTAAAGGCTGCCAATATCTCATAAATGGATATCCACAACCAATCGGAACATGACTTACTCCAGATTCAAAGCTAAAAATCGTTGATGCTCCGTTGACGCTCATGCTATGAATGGGGCGATGACCGTGTTGCTATTATTCTTGCCGATGAACGCGGCCAATAGGTCCGTTAAGGATAACAACGACCAAGTCACTGGTGAATTACCGTACTTACAAGACCACAAATCGTTGACGCTCTGTTGACGCTGATGCTAAGAATGGGGCAGTGACCGTGTTTCTATCTCTTTTGCCAATACAAGCGGCCAATATGTCCGTTATGCACAACAATGACCAAGTCACTTGTGAATTACCGTACTTACAAGACCACAAATCGTTGACGCTCCGTTGACGCTCATGCTAACAGTGGGGCAGTGACCGCGTTGCAACCTCTTTTGCCAATAATAGCGGCCAATACGTCTGTTATGTATCTCATTAACCAAGTCAATTGTGAATTGCCGTACTTACAAGAACACAAATCGTTGACGCTCCTTTGACGCTCATGCTCAGAATGGGGCGGTGACTGTGTTGCTATCTCTTTTGCCAATAAAAGCTGCCATTACGTCCGTTATGCAGAACAACGACCAAGTCACTGGTGAATTACCGCACTTACATGACCACAAATTGTTGACGCTCCGTTGACACTCATCTTAATGTATTGTCCATTCAGCATCTGCTGCCGTTGATAATTGTTTTCATCCTGATTTGACTTTATCGGTTGACTTTCTGCCTGATTGAGACTTGGCCCTGTGGCAAAGCCGAGCGGCGTAACTATGTTGCACTGTTCACTCTCACACGACTAAAAATGATGCATTGTGCCAAAAGATTCATTCCGCCGGCTATACATCTATTTATGAACCGATATTCACAAGCTACTTCTTACCATTCGCCCATAATAAATCTCTAACTGAAACTCTCGGTCAAGCTACGTAAAGCTGGTGAACCATTGACACATTTTGTCTTACTTTTTCTTCCCTCCTTTAATTCTCCGCGTTTCAACTGCATTGACCGTCACTAACCCCTTTTGAGCCGGTCTCGTTGACTTCCGTGTCGGCCGAACCAATCCGGGCACATTTGGCGTGAGCTCGCATCCTGCTGCTCTGGGCATTCGAATCCTCAATGCAATTGTTTTGCTCTATATCGGATTCATCGTCCGCTGCGCAATCATCTTCACAGGCATTTGGGTTTTCAAAGTCGCCATTCCAGTTAACCCAATCATCGGTGTCCGAATTGCTTTCGGGTGTGCTATCCTAGTCGCTTTCCACTGGATAACGCTAGAATCTCCGGATTCGGCAAACATTTAAGATTTGAGTTATTCCTCCAGGGAGGTCCTTTGCCTACCAAGTTGGTCGCAAAGGTGATCTTTCTGACAATTTGAATGCAGCGGCACCATCATGTTGAAAGAGTGACCGGGATGCTTTGACGATCTCTTCCGTATCGGAAATGTATTCTACAGCGGTCATCTGCGTGTTTCGACTCCGATATTCCTTCTGGGTAGCCCGTAGGTTGTGGATGCCCTGCCACATCTCCAAAACGTCGTGAACCTTGGCCATTCTGTGCAATTTGCTTTCCTCCACCTCTTTCTTCATTTCCGAGTCGTTTTCTGTGTTTGCGGTATCCAATTCCGGGTCAGTTCCTGCCAAAATCCCGTTATTGGCTTGAGCAAACTACCTGATGACGACTTTTTCGTGAAGGGTCTCGCCTGTGGTTTTTGTCTGCCTCCAGCCAATAACATCTCGGCCAACGGAAGAACTGGCCTCCACTCCGATACCATGTGGTATGATAGAGAATACGTTGCGCGCCACATTGGAGAGATCGGCGTACTTTGAGTGCGTTTCCTCCTGTTGGCGCCACCAATTGGCTATGTCCGGTATCCAAAATGTACTGCTAATCTCCATTGGATCGGAGTGGTAATCATTGAGATGTGGATTAATTTGTCCCCAGTTCTTTGGTGCATCAGGCGGCGAATTCAAATAGAGCCTGGCGGCGGTCAATAAGCGGGCTGCGTGATCGCTTTGTCCAGGGGTCGTTTCAGCCACATTGTTAGGCGTTAAGTATTCCTCATCATCGGTGAACGAATCATATGCATCAAATGATGATTGATCGGACCCTGAAGCCGTTGCGGAGGGGACGAGATTGCTGCTCGGTACGGTTTCGAGTGTATTGACCGGCACACCTCGATGCTTGGGGCAGTATTCATTCTCCACATACTCCACAAAGGCCTCCAGGTATTGTGTTGTGTAGGATTTCTCGTGCTCAGGATCAATATCCATTCCCTTGTCCCACTTTCTAAATGATTGCAACTTCCTGAAAGGATCCAGGATGTGTGGGAAAATAAGAAACATGCCCGTCGTTGGAGTCACTTTGGAGTATTATTTGGAAAGCCTCTGTCGAGCTAACTTCACTGAGAAGAATAAGTCTTCCTTCCATTCAGTGTTCTTTTTGGCCAAAGGTCGCATCACGCCATCCATGTGATCGAACATGTCATTGTATAGTGTGATAACGTGATGCAATGTGACTGTATGCCTCTTCAACATCCAAAGGGTCCAATATCGAAATGGCCACAATACTTCCATCACATACTTGACAATCGTCCATTCATCCTGAGTTGTGAATAGCGGCCGGTATTGACTGTATTTTAGATTTTGAAGCCACTCGCGTGTGAATTCACATACACGGTAGGCGCGCTCGAGCAACTCCAGTGTAGAGTCCCAACATGTCTTCACATCCATAATCGGAAGTACAGCAATGCAGAGTATGGCTTTTCGATAGTCAATAAACTCGTTTCGGCGACCAGGTGTTAGTGTAATCAATACAGCAAGCATTCTCTGCTATATGAAGGTCAGCTTCAGGACTTTCAAAATATCATGAAATACGTACTTTCTCAATTATCTTTGCTAAACCTGGTCTCATGGCCGACACCTTATTGATTCTAGCATTGCCCTCTTTCCGAAGTCTTTGACTCTTCCCAGCGTCCATGCTTTCATTCTCTCCAAATTGCTGATCGCGCTCATGGGCTTCCCAAGACTTGGTGCGGCCTTTCAGATTGAGACTGCTCATGAATGCACCTAAAGCGAGCTGTATGACATGCGCCATGTATGGTATGTGGTTCCTCAATGCTGGCCACTCGATTCCAGAGGCTTCAAGTGTTGATTGCAGCTCGCATGTCATCGAGTAATTCGAGGAAGCATTATCAGTTGTTATACCAAGCAAACGGCTGTCGGTAAGCTGAAAACGATCCAGCAAGTCCTTCAAATCTTCGGCTAGCCTTGCTCCAGTATGTTGGCCCTTGACCTATCATCATCGATGAGCTTTCGAAACAGGAATAGAACAGGCAATCAACCTCATCGAAAGCAAGTTGAACTTCACGCAATGCCCAATTTCAATCCATATAGTAACCAATGACCCACGTTATAGCCAATTTGTTTGTCGATGTCCATCCATCCAAAGCTAAACTCACTTTATTTTGTACCGGCAATTGCTTCTTAAATGCATCCACTGTCAGTGCATATTCCCTCCGTCAAATGTTACTAAGAGTCGTAGCAGACGGCAGCACTAGGCCATTGCGTAATGCCTTATATGACCGCCATAGCTCAAGATTTGATATTGCGTTCCATGGAATATGTGCCGAAACAAATCCTAACATGAGGTAGCGATTCCATGTGTCTTGGTGAAATTCGGAAGTTTGAAAGTCCTTAGCTGCCAGTTTGGAACGTTTTGTCTGTCATTTTGGTCAATATGGATTGAACTGGATATCAAATCTGATTTTCCTCTGCATCTTACTATTGCGATTCCTCGACTTCCTTGCCTCCTCAGAATGGCCAAAGCGGTTTCATCGACCGTCGAACTAGTCAATTCAGTTACCTCTGACTCTGTTAATTCGTTTAACTTTGCAATGTGAGCTTTTGCCAGCAAGTGTTTCCCCATTGAGCATGTCCCATGTTCTGATGGATGGCGAAGAACTTGATGGCAAACGAGACATATGATGCCAGGGCTGCCGGACTCCTCAATTCCACAGTGTAAATAGAATCGCCACGAAGGCGCATGTCTAGACGCATTCCAAGCAATAGGCCGCTTCGGGCCTACATTCATTGAAGCCCAGCATGCATCGAAGATGATTTGCAAAGTAAGGTCGCTCAAATCGCGAATAAAGACATGTTCATTTTTGGAAGAGATCATAACCTCGAGCAATGAGGTGTTCACAGATTTTGTGTCCGACATGGTGGTAGAAATCATGAACCTGGGTAATACGACTTGAAAGACTGCCGAAAATAACGATACAGTAAAGCATACTGCGGGTTCTTAAATATTGACTCTACAGCTACAAGGAAAATAATCAGATCAGTACGACATTGCATGCATATTTGTGAAGTTGAATACAAGAACGGATTGTAACGATTAACCGTGTAAAACTCCACTTAGGAACAGCATAATGCAGTTCATTGCTATGTAGCGTTCGAAACCTTGACACAGCGGGGGCGCTCAATTGTAGGAGGCGGACGCGATATCCTCACTTGGATTTTTGCCAATCAAGGCTGCCGATAGGTTTATTGTGGTTTATCTGCGTTCCATTCAAGTAAGATTATCCAGGATGCCAGCGCAAAAATCGGTGACGCTTCGTTGATGCTCATTTTGGGAAATGGTTACGATCTTGTCTTAAGCATATTTGCCTAGAAAGGCGGCCGATAGTGCGATTATGGATCATTGTAGTCGCACAGCCCTTCGATTTTGCAAGATAGAAGGCCTGAAATCATTGACACTCTGTTGACGCTCATTTTTAGGGCATAGTGACGATGTCATCAAAAGCATTTTTGCCTAGAAAGACGGCCGATAGTCCGATTATGTGTTAATGTCACTGCACTGCCCTCAGATAGTCCAAGATGCATGGCCAAAGGTTGTTGGCGCTCCGTTGACGCTCATTGTTAGGACATAGTAGCGGTGTCGTCGCAACCATTTTCGCCTAGAAAGGCAGCCGATAATCTGATTATGGCACATTGTCGCCGGAAAGCCCTAGGATTCTCCTTGATACAAGGCTATAAGTCGTTCACGCTCCGGTGACGCTCGTTCGTAGGACACAGTAGCGGCGTTGTCGCAACAGTTTTCGCCTAGAAAGGCAGCCGATTATCTGATTATGGCACAATGTTGCCGGAAAGCCCTAGGATTCTCCATGATACAAGGCTAAAAGTCGTTGACGCTCCGTTGATGCTCATTCTTAGGACATAGTAGCGGTGTCGTCGCAACCGTTTTCGCCTAGAATGGCAGCTGATAATCTCATTATGGCACAATGTTGCCGGAACGCCCTAGGATTCTCCACGATACAAGGCTAAAAGTCGTTGACCCTCCGTTGACGCTCATTTCTATGACATAGTAGCGATGTTGTTGCATGAGTTTTTGCCTAGAAAGGCGGCCGATAGCGCGATTATGTAGTAACGTCACCGCACAGCCCATGCATATTCCAAGATGCAAGGCCAAAAGTCGTTGATGCACTGTTGAAGCTCATTTTTAGGATATAGTACAAATGTCGCTACCACCATTTTTGTATTGATAGGCGGCCGATAGTTCGATTATCACTCACTGTACCCGCACGACCTACTGGAGGGTTCATGACGCAATGCCAAACATTGTTGACGCTCCGTTGACGCTCATATTTAGGATATGGCAACGAGCAAGTCATTTGCTTTTTTCGCAATAATGCCGACTTATACATTCACTTTGGACCGATATGGCAATGCAGCCCATTGATTGCCGAATCTGTATGACTTAAAATCGTTGACACTCTGTTGACGCTCACATTAATCACATCGAAACAGCCTTTGTACACTCAATAATTGTATGCAACCAATCATATACGCATTTTTGACATCCAGAATCACGTTTGTATGTATTATCATTTGCATCCAGGAGTTTTGTTACCTCTCAATTTCTGATCAACTGCTATCTACGCGATCTGAGTGAGAAATGACGTGGCCTATTCCATTCTCGCGCTTTCGGCCGGCAATTGAAGGCATGTAGATCATTTCACTAGTTTTTAGTAAATATAGCTCGACTTCCTCGCCATTCCTTATCCAGCTCCTTCTCCTCAATTTCCATGATGTACCACAAGCAATTTCAAATATCTCAACCATGTGCACCGGGTCTGTGCGGCGAGTTATGCAGTTGGATTGATGGATGAATTCAGCATGACGGTTGTCGTTCAGATCGATTCGTCGTATGCACTGACCATTCTTTCTATGACACGTATGACATCACTCACTTAAATTTTGTTAGCATATTTCGTCACTACTATTGCTTTTGCTTTGTCGCTTAACAGTCACATACAAAAGGAAACTGAACGTTTGGGCCGTCTTACATTGTGATTTGGATTTTAGAACATTCACGTGGTGCGTTCGACCCTTGCACATGCACAGACGAATTATCATGTCTCACAATTCGGTCACTGAAATCAAGAAATAGCTGACACGTAGCAAAATTGGTAAACACCTTGTATTTCACCGCGATCAGACATCAAGAATTACACTTTGCATATCTATTCTTCAGCAGACGCAGGAGCCGTCACCATCTCCTCATCGGTATCCGATCCCTATATGGTAATTAGCGGGACGCTACATGCGGGGGTAAAAGCTTACTGGTTCAACTAGCTTCGCTTTCAGTAACGTGGACGAATCGGGCTCCGCAGCTGGCTCACCACTCGGTATGCTTGATTTTGACTGCGGCTTCACCAAACCTTGCCTGATATGACAACTTCCTGGTCGAGAAGTCCCTTGCGGCCTTTGCGATATTCCGTGGACAATGTCAAGAATCTCCAATAGCTCTCCAAATGTTGTCGGCGGAGGTGCCAGAGCCTCATCATTCCTTTGCAGCTGAATGACTGCCGGAACCCTCAATTCGGATTTGCTGTACTTCTTATCTCGTTCACCGAAGTAGTCAGCTGTATCCTCCCATCCGGGTTGAGTCAGTTGGTCGAGCTTCATCTGCTTCTGCCGAAAGCTCTCCATGCGCTGCTGTAATGTTTTGGTGATTGTGCCCATCACCCAGCCGGGTTCGTCATCATCGCTCAGCTTGCCCTGCTTAGTCTCTTCATCATCCTCCTCTTCCCCATCCCCCCCATCATCGGAACTTGCAAGATCACTTAGACTGTCTCCCACAGCAACGAGCATCTCCACGAATGTCTTTTCGGGCTCTCTGGACGTCAATCCCGCGATTTCAGCATGCGTTATATCGTCCTGCTCTTGTTGAACCGCTGCCTCTGCGTCTTCAACTCCCTTTCTTGCTCCAGCAGTTTCTCTCTCAACATAATCCTCAATCCATTTCTCTTTCTCTTCATTTCTTAAGAAGTGCGTTTCTCGTCACTTTTCCGCCGCAAGCTTCATTTTGGATCTCAACCTGCGCAATGCCCCAAGGGCTCGGAATCTCTCCGCCTCCAACCCGCTCTTGCCTTCATTCGCTTGATGATGTCGTTGGGTTGACCGCTTTGTTGATTTGCCGTACCTGCCTGCCGGGAGTGGTGAAAAGTTCTTTTTCGGAGCATTGACCATTGTAGTTTGTGTGGACTTTGTTGTTGGGCGAGGTGTTGGATGTTGCAAGTTATGGACAATATGGATGCAAGCTGCCTCTTTTATGTCAAGGTTGGTACATTTACTCATCTTGAACAAAGCAAAATCTCCCTCTTGACTATCAAGAAATCAGGAATAGAGACGCTAACCGTACAATATGACATGATTGTTAGCGTCATTTTCATATAATATCCCGGGGATTATTTGAGACAAACATCAGCAGACGTCCTTTCCCTCGAACTGCATCCTATGAATATCCAGCAATTGAGCGATTCCGGGGGTCTTACACCGTAATTTATCCCTATTAACACACAAACAACATCAGACCGACTCTTTGCAAATTGCGGGGTAGTGGGAAACCACTGCAATTTGCAGCCATACTCAGTAGGATTGATCTTGAGTATAACGATCATCTTGGCTGCTACATATTCCATTCTGACATGAAGCTAACTGTATAGTCCTCAGGGCTTCCCACTTCCTCTCGTTATCATCTTCCTCTTCTATTCCACACCAGCACATCATTGATACACAACCACCTCCGCAAGGTGAGAGCAGATCGAATACTGGCAGATTGGCGGGCGCTACATCCAATACGGAATGTCTTGGCACACAACAAGAGCCCAGACAGAAGTTAGTCCACCGCGACGCTGCCAATGCAGCCACCAAACATATGACCCTGGATGCGCATTTAAACATTGTCCGCAAGACTGGAAGCAGGAAAAATAAGACGCAGCGTGCGGTGGGATGTGAGTGTATCCATATCGAGGCAATCGGCGGTCAATTAACTGTATAACGTGCAGTGGGTGTCCGCAGAGAGCTAGGTAACGAATTTGTTGCTGCCCGTAACGGGAAACCTCCCTGGTCGACAATGGCATTTGTCCGCACAGTCGGCGAAATCGAACATCATGATGTTGTCAGCTCTGGGATGTTCGCAGATGAATTTCCCGATAAGCATCCCCAAGAGTGGACGACACAGGCGTTAATCACGTTAGAGGAGGCTATTGAAGCGTATATGGTAGAGGTATCAGCCGAATTTCATTGTTAGAAGCAACAACTTATGGCTTGTAGGTTTTCAACATGTCTGCAACTATTGCAAGGCAAGGAGGTCGGGTACAGCTGGAACAGTCCGACATGCGCCTGGCGTTGGGTATGGCCAAAATGGCCAAAGAAGGCTTTTCGCGCGCCGCAATTGAGGAAACGAAATATCTTATTAAGAAACCCCGCGCCAAGGTCCGAGAAGAGAAGAAGCAGGGTGTTGAGCTTCCTGAGCATAACAAGGTGAAGGCTGCGATACAAAGACACCCGGCAATGCTTCGTCAAAACCAAAAGTCCTGCTGCCTTCCTTGCCAAAATGGCACCCCAAAGAATCCGCAGACACACTGGAGACGCAAAGGATCAGGTGCACCTCGACCCGCCCGACGCAGAGTGCGGACTCCAGAGCCGACTCCACATCTGCCCAGCCTGCCACCCCCCACACCCGCCCCAACCGGTAACACTTCCGGAGCTCAACCTTCTGGGATCATCAATTTGCTGGCCGCATATACGTATTCGCATACAGCTCTTCCCAGTGCGGATTTTTTTCAATGATGATGAGGATACCCAGCACGATACCGATTTTGATCCAGATATGCTGACTGATGATGGTTAGTACACTATCTGTTGCGTGGTAATGCGGCTAATATTCATTTTGAAGAAAAAAGCAGCGGATTGGGCGATCCTGCAACTGATGACGAGCAGTGACCGAAAGACACAGGATTCTGGAGATTATTATTATATATATCTATCTATTATTAAAGCACAACGTAGTGATCAAGAAGAAAGTGAATGAAAACGCCAGAAAGGCAGCCAAAACAATGTGAATGATGGACTGTGCCAAATTAATTGGTTGCATATTGTGGATAGAGCCATGGCAAAATGAGCGTCAACGGAGCTTCAATGATTTGTGTTCATACGTCCTGAGAAATCACACCTCCGATAGGTTGTACTTAGTCATAAAGGTTTTTTTGCCAGCCTTTATAGGCAAAACAGATTGCAATACCTGCCCTGCCCCATCATGAAAATTAGCGTCAACGGAGCGTCAACGATTATTGGTCATGCATCTTGGGAAATCACACCTTCGATAGGTTGTAGTAAGACATAAAGTAATTTTTGCCTGCCTTTATAGGCAAAACAGATTGCATTACCCTCCCTTCCCCATCATGAATATGAGTGTCAACGGAGCGTCAAAAATTGTTGGTCATCCGTACTGGGAAATCACACCTTCGATTGATTGTACTCAGTCATGAAGGTATTTTTGCCGGCGTTTATAGGCAAAACAGATTGCAATACTCTCCCTGCCCCATCATGAAAATGAGCGTCAACGGAGCGTCAATGATTTTTGGTCATGCATCTTGGGAAATCACACCTCTGATAGGTTGTACTAAGTCATAAAGTAATTCTAGCCTGCCTTTATAGGCAAAACAAAGCGCAATACCCTCCCTGCCCCTTCATGAAAATGAGCGTCAACGGAGAGTCAACGATTTTTGGTCATGTGTCCTGGGAAATCACACCTCCCATAGGTTGTAGCCAGTCATTCAGGAATTTTTGGCGTCCTTTTTAGGCAAAACAGAGTGCAATACCCTCCCTGCCCCATCATGAAAATGAGCGTCAACGGAGCGTCAACGATTGTTGGTCAGGTATAATGGGTAATCTGCGGGGCGACTGGTCGCACATTGTCATAAACTGATTATTGGCTGCCTTTATAGGCAAAAATCAAAGTGAAACGCTTCTTGCCCCATCTTCAAAATGCACGTCAACAGAGTGTCAACGATTGTTGGCCTTCCATCATGGTTAATCACAGCGCGATGTGGCAGTTATTGTCAATATACATCCGTTTGACTGTTATTATACGCTAAAAGGCTCAAGAATACTTAGTGGTAGCTCTGTAAATGAAATAAGTTGTTACTGTCCCGGAGGATGTGACTAGAATATACTGTACATATCTGCCTATACAGGCTGCCACATCCTTCTTTATGGGTGCTTGTGATCAAGCACCACTCATATTACCAAAGATGCAACACCAAATATCGTTGACGCTCTGTCGACGCTCATTTTCAGGCTGTGGTTGGGCGCGTGAGTATGCTTGTTTTGCACATCAAGGCGGCTAATACGTCAAAAATGAAGCGTGCAGTACGAATGTCAATATTGTACGATTCACAGTTGCATACCTGAATGCGACCATAAATGTGAAACTCGAAACGCAGAACCGGAGATTGGAACCGATGGGTCTAGCCAAACCCGGCGAAACCTGCGGGTTGATGGGTACAGGTCCGGGTTTGGCCCGCTGAGAGTCGGAGGGTGGGGTTTTTGGCCGGGTCTGGAACCGTACCGACCCGTTTTTGCGGTCCAAATCCGGACCGCTGGCAGGTTACCCGGACCTGTTGCTAACACTAGCGATGTTGCTAGGCATAAATGCCACACTGTGGAGGCATGTATGCAGTCTTGTGTGGAGATCCCATTGTTGACTTGCACTGTAATCGATGAGGGTGTTATGTAAAATTGATGCGAGGTGTAACGTCGAATGAATCAGTGTATATTGGAGTATATTGTAAGTAGTTGTTACCTTTGGCGGAATGATGGCCTCATACATCCCTTTACATTGTTATGAAAGGTAGTGTTTCACTACACCTTTGTACCATGCAATCCATCTGAGCAAATGAAACCTTAATTACACCCAACTCACTGTGCTTTGTTGTATACTGGTATCAATTCACTAGGAGCTCGAATAGATGCTTACCTTTCTATGTTTCCATGGCTATGAAGGTGATAGAAAGAATATGACATGGTATCTCCAGGTGCTCAATAAGAACTATATCGATAATAAAGATAAGCATGACTAGGGATATTACTCATAACTGGTGGGTGTACTACCAGCTCGTTCATTCAATAAGATGCCAGTGAGTCCGGCTCCACCAGCGACAAATTCCTATAAAGTTCCTTGTCTGAAGTTCAGTGCTCTCCTCAGCATTAATGTTCCAGCCAAGAATTATTACTGCAGTAAACATCCTACCAGCCTATCAGTTCTCGATGACCATTGACCAGGCATCCAGCTAGCTACAAAAGTTACCTACTGAATTTCTTAACATAATATACATTCAGTATGAGTTGCTGGGAGGCTAATGAATCAATATGACCTACAATGCCATAATGTCATTGTGTAAGACCCATTGGGTGATTGTAGTTGCACCTGATGCCCAGTATCAGAAGTAAATTGCAGTGATGACGAACAAATACGTCTGTTCACTGCTAACAATTTCCAGCCAAAGAGGTACAAGATTATTGTATGCAAAATAATGGATACATCGTGGTTTATGGAGAAAACTGATCACTAAGTGACTCTGTGTTACTCCTCCCCTGTATGTTGCGGGGCAAGATGCGACTGTGAAAGTGATACACTAACCAAAGTTAGCTCGCATTCAAGCTAATTACCCTGAGGCCCTAATCAACTTGCTGGAACATTATCACAATTCATCCTGATACCTGTACACTGACCATCTCTGGAATATGGTCAACACTACCTGGAAACATGCTAAGTGCTTTATCTGCAAAAGGAAATTATTCAATGAAATCCATCTTGAGTCTCACTATCCATATTATCACCCACTCTCAACGAATCCAGGGCTATTACCCCACAGAATTTCACCACCTAAAGGCTGGGATTGACACAAGCCATCATGGTTCCACTTCAGTAGATGCACCTGAATGGCCATCAAGGAGCTAGTAAACTAGGGACCTACCCATAGTCAGGGTACCTACTGCACCACCACCTGAAAATGCTTCCAACAGGGAAACCATAGACCCCCAGAAGCCTGATCTGACATGTACCCATGATTTAACAAGGCCTGAGGCTCATAGGGAGATCGCTGGAGTGGAAAGTGCGGGCAGCATAGCACATGGCAAAGTACCTGGATTGTACAACAAGCATCGGAAGTACCCAAAACTGTGCAATCCATGACATCCATTTTGGTCCACACACCACACTCATCAAGCTCAATCATTTAGACAGCACAAGCAAACATGGATCAATCAACATCTGAGGCATGGACTGGACAACTTCAAAATCAATCATAGCAATAGGCAGCTGCCCTGCAAGAGCTCCACGCTGAATTCTATTTTGGGCCCAGCCATGATCGATTGATTGAAGATCATTCACCTATCTTCCGAACATTCTACTACAGAGATATTTTCAAATGTATACAGTTCCTGTTGTCACATCTCCCATTTCAGGCACTCCTTGATTTTCAACTGGTCCACATTGCTCACTTGGAAAGTCACAGAACATACTACATGATGAACTCTGGCGATTAGTGGTTGGATGTGAAGTATCATCTTCCTGCCAGAAGGTTGATTGTCCCAGTTGTTGCGGCGTTGGACAAGACATACTTGACAAATGTGTTATGCGAACTGCATGCCTGCCCACTATATCACACAATTGGTAACATTCGAAATGATATCTGCTACACACATAAACAGCACGCCTGGATCCTCATTAGGCTGATCTCATGTTCATCAAAAGGTGCCAAAAGCACTGACAAGGCATGGCATACTGCTGTTAGAACTGTGCTGTCCCCACTCAGATATCTTGTCATAACTGCTCCCGGCATTAAATGGGATTTTGCTGATGGATTCCAGAGATCATCTTAGTATCTTTCGCTGCCTGGGTCACCGATTGTCCTGAAATTGTCATGGTTGCTAAATATTCATCTCTCTCATCTCGGATGTGTGCAATCTTCATGGTGCGCTGATGGGAGGTTCAACATTTCAACCACTCAATCAGTTCCAGAGGTCAGCATGGTTACTTCGAGCTCCTGGAGGCCACTCATATTACTGTTCTGCACACTCTAGGTGTTCACCCAATCTGCAACCAGCTCTGGCAATACCCTCTTTGCAATGTCTATCAGCTTTGGCAGCGTGATGAATGGCATCAGCTGCTCCTGGGATTAGTTAACGACTTACGGCAATGCCTGCTCATTAATCTGAAAGCTAGAAATGTCAAGGATCAATTTGATAATTGATTCACATCCATACCGTGCTATCCAGGCTTCCAGTTCTTCTCTGTTCAATGTGATTCATTGGAAAGCAACCGCAGGTAGGGATTAGAGATCCGGGGCATGATCAGAACACTGGCTGTGAATTGCACCCCAGTTATTGTCAGCTCAAATGGACATGGGAAAAGTGCAGCAGAAACAGCATCTGATGAATTACTAAATGGAGCAGTGCAGACGTTAGATAAATTCTCTCTTCCTGTTAGCTAACAAAATCACTCTGATCTGTCCCTCAATGCAATAGGTGATACATTCAAGTGATTTTAACAGAAGGAGGGTGCTTTCAAGAGCAGAAATTTTTAAAGTCTGCAAAGGCCAAAGAGGATGACCAGTTGGCAAGAGAATTCCATCAGATAAGAGAACAAAGGATTCATAAAACTGGTGCTACAATGGAAGTCCTTGTGTATGGGGTTCAAAAGGTTACTACAACAAAATGTAGGCAATATCTGGTGGCCCAGGATAGAACCTGAAAGTGGTAACCAAATGGTCCAAAGCTGATTGATACAAGGCACAAGAGCAATTGAATCACGAAATCCATCAGCTGACACCTGTTAAACACAACCTTTCCGATAAATCATTCCAACATCCTGGGCACTAGCTATTGCAGAATGTTGGAACTATAGCAACTGGTTCCAAAAGCATACTTCACACAGAAGATACTCAAATCAGTATAGCTGCAGAATAAATCTCTTAAGGGGCGGTAAACATGACTCCCAACAACTTTGCGGACTTTCATGTCCCTCTGGCTGATGCTGAGACTAAGGCCACAATCTGGGGTTTCGCTGCTATGAATCATGTTGCAAATCACCTGGAGCATGGAACTGATTGTATCACTTTGAATGAGCAGATGCAGTTCATGACGGTATTCTACATCTGCTTGATTGAGTTCAAAGCTTGGTGGGGGGCATTTGACATTCCAGAGCTCCAGATAACTATCAAATAGCATGTAATACTGTTTGTGTGTCCAAGATGCATCTTGTGATCCATATATCAGGGTCAATTGGGTGAATTGGTTCTGGCAACATTTTCACCACAGACATTTCTCAACGGCGATACACTAGCAATCTAAAAGATCCCATGTCAATGCCCACCCAAAGAAAGTTGAATTCGACCTATGCTCGAGTATAATCACCTGTGTACCGGTCTTGACCAAATGAATGAAACTGTTTCGTATCTCGCTCTGCCGGGCTGGAACAATATTGACTCTGGAATAGTTCTGAACCTGCCGTCAGCTACTAATAATTAACAAAATACATGCAGAGCGCGGTGTTTACACTCCAGCAATGTTAGGAAGCACCTTTTTTCTGCCCTGGATCACAAGTCGTACATCATTTGAGAGAAAAGCATATCCATGCCGTGTTCAGAAGTATCAAATTAACCTGCCTCAGTTATGCATCCGTAGATTTTGGACTGCCAAACTTTCGACAGCTTTCCCTTACACAAGTTGAAGTAGACTAGGGATAGAAAGTTAGTGGACTGGTGCTTCGATATGATCAGAATGTACTCATAAACATCATATTCATTACACTTCATAATGGGCTGTTGTACTACAATCAATCATTTCACAGCACTCCTTCTGTTGAGTATCTGGGACTTCATTGCAAGGTACACTGTACCAATGCCAATCAAGAAATTATGGCTGAATCTCATAACATCTGGGTTCACTATGCAGACGGTGAAGAGAATGACCTCGATAACACCTTCTAATGATTCGTTCATTCTTGCCCATATTATACTTTAGCTGACTTCTGCCAAATCAGATCTTCCAAATTCAGTTAAGCTTACCTGCTCATTAATTGATACCACCCTTTTTGACGAGGTGCAAGAAGACTCAACAATAGGCAGTATGTTCTCAAGCTGACTAATATGCGGTGGTGATTCCAACAAAATACAAAGATCAGCATGGTTGGGCTGATTGTAATGACAGGTTCATCCAGGTTGTGCAACAGACTTGTATGATACATAATATACCTGTCGGAGCAATCGTAAGACTGGCACATTTGGTCAGAGAAAATGATGCATCAGGTTCAATCAATACTGTATGGCATGTAAATAATCCTGTGGATATAGATACCTACCAGAGTGTATGTTAATTAGAATGCCTGAAGCATGGAGTATAGAAGTAAGATAGTTTTTTGAATTGTTCCAATTGATATACACATTATCATAATCCCTCCTGGGGTGTATGGCTCCAGGTTTGAAGTAAACGAGAATACGCTCAGGGACACGGCCAATAGTTCGAATTACTTTGAAATCAGCAAATTCTACTCGATTTATTTTGTAGCACGAAGAGCACTATACACTCTTTAAGATCTTCCTCTGTTCAGATCAAAAACTTCCAGAGCATCAAGTAGCACTGGAGAGGTAGTTTCAGAGAACCTGAGAGGATATAACTTTGTATTTGGCCTGTTTGGGAGCATCTGGAAGCATCTGGAAGTATTGATGTGCCTGTTCAGAGTTGCTGAGTTGTTCAGTTATGACTTCCAAACCATTTACATTTTACTGATAAAGTCAAGTTCATCAAATTAGTGAAGTGCCCAATTTCACAATCTATTGTACCAGGTCTGTGGTGCAGAATCTCTCTCTATTGACCTAAAGTCACTAACTGTCTCTATGAGTCTACTTGATATGTACACAAGAACTAAAGGGCATGTGGCTCCACTGTGCATGTATCGCGGGAGCATTAGACTCCACAATACACTCAACTCGAAGTATCCCATCTGAGTATCCCTCAATCTCGTCTCAATATCGGACTTGATATTGGACATCCACAAGGACCAATTGCAGGTTAACTTCGAAGCTTCACTAAGGTGCAGAACCTAATCAGAGTATGATAAATGTAGAATAGTTTTCCAATCGGAATATATTGTTAAGGCTTGTTATTCTTCTTGAGTAGGTTTCCCTCTATACCAGTGGAGAATTGAGAGGTTTTTATACCTCTTCCCTCTGCACTCTAACTGCTAATTCTAACTATGCTTTTCTCTAGATCAATGCTCACAATCCCCTCATCCTCCAATCCCCTTGCTCTGATAACGGTTGGTCTCAAAATGCCTTGGAGCAAATGATATCCTTTCAATGTTCCAGTCTTTCTGGTCCACCAGTATCCGTCCGATACACATCTCCAGACTAATTGGGATCAATTGGACTGTTGTCTGCGGGACCATCTACCTCTTTGTACAATTCAACAGCCTTCCTTCTTATCGTGCTCAAGTGTTTCTATCCTACTGGCCATAGCTGATGCCAATTGATAGTTACTTCATATAATGGTGATGATGGCTGGCGTCAATCTTAATCTTTGTCCATAGAGGATATAGTGATATGTGTTTGCACTGTATTAACACGCCATTGCAACTGTGATAACACTCAAGGGTGGGTGGCAATGAGGTGTTCAAGGGATTTGTGCCTGGCGGTTATTGGTGTGGCGATAGTGCTGGCTAATAATTGATGAATCTTGATCAATTGCCACATGACATCATCATCGAGTGATCGTTCATGACCCCGGAACCATGACTAATCCCAAACGTGTAACACTGCCTCCCTCTGCTACTAGGTCATCCTCAATCCAATCCTCCTTCTTCTAATGCAGGTAAACTCACAGCTTCCAGCCAAAACCATATGCTAATCCATCAGTCTATTGCTTGCTATTGAAACCTCCTGGTACAACTATATCTCCAAGGAGGAAAGGTACAAGCTCAACTTACAACCTCTTATCCTTAGCAGCATAAGGATTCCCCATGTGGAATTCCTTCAGTAGCTGTTCATTGTCAAAATTCTCTTACTGCTCCTCTGTCCAATCTGTCTGTTCCGGATACCCTTTCCATGTGACCAGATGTGAAACTTTCTTCCATTCCTTGTTGAATTGACTACCCATGATTTCCTCTACCTCATATCATGTCTGGTATTCATATCCTTCAACATCATATCCCAATTCATGTTGATCTGTAAACATGGCATCCTGGTCCGATGGATCTCGAATTGGATTGCTAGAGATGCAGAAGGGCTCAAGTACAGATACATGACAGGCATTATGTAGTTGCCGTTGTGTGGGTAATTCGGGCTTCAGTGCTGTGGGTGACATAACTTTCATGACTCTAAATGGCCCATGGAGTTTGGCGTCCAACTTTCTTGCTTGTCTCCTGGACTTGAGGTTTTTCCCATTTAGCATAACCAAATCGCCTGGTTGGTACACTGTTGCAAGTTTGGCATTCATATAGTGGTACTTGTTCAATGTTTCGCTGGCTTTTTCGAGTCCTTGACGACAGAGCTGATGTATACTTGTCATCCATTGAATGATGTTCTGAGAAGTAGAATCCTGCGAGGGTTCGGCAGTTGGCCAATTGGTGTGAGAGTGATAGCCATACTTGGCACAAATTGGTGTCATCTTGATCATGGAATGGAGGGAGTTGTTGTAGGCGTACTTTGCCATTGGCAAAATTTCTTCCCAGTTATCTGGTTCATAATTGCAATAATTTCTGAGGTAACACCCCAATGTTTAGTTTATTCTTTCCGTCTGTCCATCAGTTTGTGGATGAAAGGGTGGTGACACTTTGTATTTGATTCCTAGTGTGTCAACAATGTCTTTCCCAATCATGGATGTAAACCTTCTGTCTCTATCCGAGGTAATTGTAGATGGTATTCCATGGTGTCTCCATGTCCCCCTTAGGAATATGCAAACCAAGTCTGGTGCCTTCTTTTCTCCATCCTTGAGGGGAATAAAGTGTGACATCTTTGTGAAGTGGTCAACTGCTACCCATATGGATGAACACCCATTTGAAACTGGTAGATCCACAATAAAGTCCATGGATATGTCATCCCAAGGTCTGTATGCTAGCTCCAGTGGCTGTAGTAGTCCATAACGAGCGTGACATGCTGCCTTGTTCTTTTGGCAATCAGGACATGAGTTGACATAGTCTTGAATCCATTGATCCATCTGGGGCCAGAAGAAGTTTCTTCGTACAAGTTCAATCATCTTTTCTTGGCCCATGTGGCCAGCTACTTCAGAGTCATGTTCCTCATGTAGAATCATCTGTCTGAGATCCATGCTATCTGGAACCCGTAGCATTCCGTTGTACCAAAGGACTTCATCCTCACGTTTGACGGCTGGGTCTGCCTTTCCGTCCATTGCCTAGTCATATGCCTGAAGCCAATCTTCATCATTTTGGCCAGATAAGATCCCATCCTGCTATATGTGTTTATCAAATTTGACCACCAGTGTGCCTTTCAATGTTTGGGATGACAAGATGATCGGTTGCACTCGTAACTGGAGAGATGAAACCAGAAGTGATGAGACTCTAGCTCTAGCTGCTGATGTCCAATCACAGTCTCCTTCAATTGTCATCAGTTGGTCAGGTCTGAGGACCTGGTGGATAGGTTGATTTTCATTTTCTGTAATGCTACCTCCCCCTATTTTTGGGCGATACTCCGATTGCCTAGATAATGCATCAGGTTTTCCACATCCATTTCCTAGATGGTAGAATATTTTGAAGTCATAACCTGCCAGCTCTTGTGCCCATCTTGCTTGCCATCTGTTCCAGATCTTTGTAGTGGTAAAATATTTGAGAAATTTATGGTCTGTATAGATCTGAATCTGATGGTGACCTCATTCGAGGTAATGTCACTACTCTTTCGATGTGGATACAATAGCTAGTCATTCTTTATCATGGATATCATAGTTGAACTCTGCTTTATTCATCTTTCTGGAATAGAATGCGCTGGGGTGAAATCGTCCATGAATAACTTCAGAGAGTATAGCACCGATAGGTAAATCACCTGCATTGGTTTCCACCATAATCTGACACATAGGTTCGAAGTGCTTTAGGATTGGAGCCTTGGTAACCTGGTCCTTGAATTCTTGAAATGTCTTGGCACATTCATGAGACCACTCATATGGAACACGGTTCCTGAGGAGATTGGTAATAGGCATCATCTTTCTCGCACATCCTTCGATGAGTTATAGATAAAAGTTGGTAAACCCCAACATCTGTATGTCTTGTTTGCATTCCAGTTTTTGCCATTCCAGAATAGTCACTATCCTATTCAGAGCCATTTCGATCCCCTCTGAAAATATAATATATCTCAGAAATTCAACCCTCGAGGTGTGCCACACACCCTTGTCTGGTGCAATTGGGACGTTGTTTTCTCCTAATTGTCGGAGTACTTCCAGGACTATCTGGGTATGTTCTTTTTCTGTTGCGGAATAGATCAAGAAGTGGTCGATGTAGATGAGGAGTCCTCTATCGAGCATATCTCTAATGATTGTTTTCATGGCGTCTTGGAATGTAGCAGGGGCATTCACAAGACCACAGGGCATGACAGTATATTCATATAAGGCATATCCCGTACAAAATGCTATCTTCCACTCGTGTCCTTCTTTCACTCTGATGAGGTGAAATTCAGCCTTGAGGTCGATCTTGGTAAAGACTCTAGCACCCTGTATCCAGTCTTGGAGTTTGTTCAGCAAACGCAGCGGTCTTCGATTTGTAATGGTGACTATATTGAGTCCTCGATAGTCTACACACAATTGTAGGCCTCAGCCTTGAGGCTTCGGAACGAAGATGATAGGTGTGCCAGCTGGTGACTTGGTTAGGTGGTTCTTTCGCTGGTCGAGCATTTCTTGGATGTATTCCTTGAGGAATGCTAACTCTTTTTCCTAGAGAGCGTCGATAGGTCCCCAAGTGGGTTCCTCTTCTGCATAGATATCAATGGCATCATTGAATGATCAGTGAGGTGGCAAGACGATGGGGATTTCTCCATTATACCGGTACGTATAATTGCGATACTGCCATGGAATGCGATTGATCCAATCGATTTCCATTTCGTCCTTATCATTGATTGTGAGGGTTCAAATGAATCCAATCCATCGAGGGTCATTCCCGAAATCTATCATAGTATCATCGATTTCAATTTTGAATGAATTGCACTTATGCGTTGTGCAGGTCTTCTTCCAGTCCTCACTCTCGAAATTATTTGTTTCTCTATCTTCGAATCATTTGGCTTCATGTTTAACAATCCACCTCTATGGAGGCATCAGATCACAAGAATCTTCCATCAGACCTATCTCGACGGTTTCCTTGGAATAGTGGTCTCCATGTTGACAGGTAATTGGGAAGGTATAACACTATCCACAATCCTCAACTGTTTCACCAGCAAAGTTCTGGATTTCCTTCTGCTCTGTGCAGGTAACAAATGGACATTGGGTTCTTTGGTCCATTTCTGTGAGGCAATAGGAGTAGTACATCCAGAATCGAGCATCACTCTTGCTGGAATGTTCTCTTTTCCTCAAAATGAAATTAACATTTCTATTTCAGGTCTTCTACCTGACTTGGGTTCGGGTGGAACTTGTTTTAGTTGCTTGGGGGTGATTGAATGTTGGAAGGCGAAGCCATTCATTATCATGAGATACTCGTGCTGAACTGGCTATGGACACAGCTCCGCCCACAACGGGTCATGAGAAATTCACTTGTAAGAGTTGTAATGTCTGGGTAGGTGTGTCTGTATGGTCACTTTGCTTCCTAACTCAATGCTATGTAGGCAGCACATTTCAAGTACTAAACTCATCCTCAGCCATCCTTTTCATTCAATCCCAATTAAGCAAGCTATATAAGGAAATTACAATTGTTTCCATCCCCATATTTCCATATAGATCAGTACCACTGCCTGTATATCATCGAACTGTACCACAGTATCCTTGTAATTAATGATCATCTCATCATTAGAATCTACCTCGTAAATTCGTCTAGATGCAGGGACGTGAGCCTTGGTCTCACTCCCAGCTGCTGCTGCTGCAGACGAGAAATCCTTGGGGTGGTTATCTATAGGTTTTGGCATTTTGCCTTTGGAGGATGAAGCCACGATTGATTTTCAGCGGAACTTCCAAGTGTTGTTGTCCATGCCACAGCGTGCACACTCACCCTTACAAATCGTACCTCGACAAGTCAAGGGGCAATTTCTTCCAGGGCCTTCTTTTTGTCTGTATGGACAGGAGTTTGACCTTTATTCTTGTCCTCCTTCTTGGGTTTCTTGGAGCCAGACTTCCCTCCTGATCCACGATCCTTGGGTTTGTCTTCTCTTTCATCCCCTTCATCCTGACGCTTCTTTTTCTTGTCTGTTTTCTTGAGACCTGAAAGGTTATGCCTCGAAGACTGCTTCTTCTGTAGCATCTGTTATTTGTCCATTTCACGTCCAACCATTCAAACACTGTCCACATAGTTGATGTCGTTTCAAGGTTCTCGTTTGGTGGTTGACTGGCGATATTGGTGATTTTCAGAAGGCGCATCTCTAAACCAGGTCCTCCAGGTGGTGCCAATTAGGCAGACTTTGTAATTGAGGGTTTCCATGTCCATTAGGTAGCTCTTAATGTCTCCCTTGTATTTGACTTCCCTCATTTTGCCTAGGGCTTTCCTTCTTTTTGTCTGTCAGGGAATCTCTTTTTCATTGCACTGACATCGGGCTTCCATTCATCCACCTTGAAGTATGTTTTCATATTCTTGGCTCTTGCATCATACCAAGTTCTTGCATTTCCATACATTACACATAGAATCATTATGATCATATCAGTATCATCTTCGAAGTCTGTATGGTACCACTTCATGTAGTTTTTGACTCAGTGGAACCACTTTCGATATGGGAGGGGGTTGTCCTATGGATCACCTTTGATCACTTGGGGAGCATCATTACAGTCTGTCTCTTTTCGTACTTTTGACCAGGACTGCGTCCTGGAACACAACGATTGCATGTAATAGAACCTGGTAGTGGTAGCGGCAGTAATTTTGCTAGATCACGCCATCTTTTGGGGTCATTGTGACTATATGAAGAGCTTGAACTGTCATGCGAGTCATTTCCGTTAGGGAATGGGGGATGTAGTGGCTCATCTGAGTTACCAACCCAATTATTTTTGCTTCTTCCGCCCCCTTCCCCTCCTTCCCAGGAGGTACCCTCTCCTCCACTTCCGGCCACAACTGGATGGTGGTATAGAAGGTGGTAGGGAGACGTCCTCAGCGTTGTTATCTTTGATGATACCCCATTTCCCAGTTTTTCGACTGTAGATCCGTTTAACACCACTTGTGGTTTCCATAAAGCCCCCATGCTGTGGTTGATTTGGGTTTGGTTGGGGGTTTTCAGGTTTATCATCTTCTGCAACTGATTTTGCCACCAATCTGAAGGAGTATCAGTTTTCCTTTGGGACTTTATTAAGCTTCTCCTCTTGCTTTTCGTGAAACTCTGTGAAGGCCCGTTGCCATTGATTTTTAATGGCATACATTTCCCTCTGGGTTGAAGCCAACTCTCAACGTTGCTTCTACAAATGTTCCTCTGCCTTCTTCTCATTGTCCTCTATTTCCATACATTGTGTATTCTGTGCCCTTGCCATTGCTTATTCAGCATTCAACCTATTTTCTTCCATCTTCAACTTTTGAGCTTCCAACCGTGTTGCCAACGCATTCTCAGCATCTTGTCTCTCTCAAAGTACTGCAGCTATTCTGTCCCATGCAGATATTGTAACTTGTGATGTGGGCATTGAATGCATCCTTCAGATTCTCGTAATCTTGAGATGCCTTGGCTGCAATCACTGCCATTCCTCCTTTCACATTGGCTGCAAAGATCTGATACTGGAAAATGATATCTGTGTATTAAGCGTACACATTATGGCAAAAGGTTTTGACTCCTGTGTTCTTCTGATCATACACGGTGTTCAGTTTGCTGACCATCAACATATAGGCATCCACCCGCTAACGCATTTCCTGGTGTATATTGATGGCTTTGGATATTGATTCTGACACGAGAGCTTCAATTCTATGCAAGTCTTAGGTTACTGTATGATATAATTCATCTGCCCAGATGGGAACCAGTTTGTTGGTGATTGGCTGATATTGTTCCACCGCTTTTCCACTGGTTCCTCTGGGAATCAAGACAGTACTCCTTCTCTCCACCTTTAATCTCTGTACCTCCGATGAACACATGGTCTACTGTTTGTGAGCTATGCGATGTTTTGTTTTTCCTCCTGCTTGATAACATTAATCAATGTAATCACTTGCCTGATTTCCAATGATATCAAACAGTCCTGGTTCAAAATCAGGGCAGTCTGTGTAGTGAGTGGGGTTATCGAAAATATCTTCGACGTATTCTTGCTCAGTTAGAGAGTCTCAGGGATCAGAGATCTCACACTCAGGACACTCGAAGAAGCTTTCGGTAGGAGGGGTGTTCAAGTAAGTCTGGATAGCGCCAACAATATGTGGATAGAGTAGGATATAGGAAATAATGAAGAGAATCTAAAATATTATGAGGTGACATCAGCAAAGAACATTTCCGTCCTGGCGGAATGGCTCCGTCAGAGCCATCAGAGACACCCCGGTGGTGGATTCCTCCGCGCCCAGCGTCAATACCACATGACGCTTAGCATATCGCCCTCCGATCGCGGTTTCGCCCTTTCTTCTCGCTCTGTCGGTCTATACGAAATACACACTCTATCTTTCCCATTTTTTGATCTCACTCGCTCTTTCTACGATTTCGTGGATCTACGCAATTGGGTGGATCCTCGCGGCGGGGTAGTATCATATCTTCTCACCCTCATCCTACGCTGCTGCAGCCAGGTTGACTCTTGATCATGGGATGGAGAGAGAGTGAGGGATGACTTAACTTCGCGTTCTTAGGTGATGGTAGAGGAGATGGGACAAATCATCATGAGAAACTGGGACTTAAGAGAATTTCGTGTGCAAGTCAATTTACCGTCCCTGATACGGCAGGTATGAGTCGCGATCCGGCGTGTAATAACACCGATATGAGGTCTTCCCAACCCAATCAGGCAAGTAGTACCCCTGATTTCTCATATCCGCTCGTATCCTCCACATCGTTCTCATCTTCATCCCCCATCTCTCTCTTTCTCATTCACATCTCAACCATCATCGCAGAACACGAAGTTAAGTCATCCCTCTCTATCTCTCCATGGCATGATCATGAGTTGACACCGAGTACAGCATACACCGAGTACAGCATACACCGAGTACAGCATACACCGAGTACAGCATACACCGAGTACAGCAT